>Ga0222694_1000200_pt1 | contig 14956 bp, 19 predicted proteins | sample AntAcemetage1333_FD_181145 | JGI IMG/M metagenome (GOLD analysis project Ga0222694, IMG submission 181145) | Saline water microbial communities from Ace Lake, Antarctica - #1333 | ecosystem: Environmental > Aquatic > Non-marine Saline and Alkaline > Saline | place: Antarctica: Ace Lake...
ATGTCTGGGCTTCGGTTGCGTCAAAAGTTATAGTGTCTGCGCTTTCGGTGATGGTCATTATACCTGTATCAGCGAATGTAATCCCCAGTCCAGCGGTTACATTTGCGTCAGGGCAGGTTATAGTGTTTATCTCATTAGTAGTAGAGCTATCATAGTCTGTATCGGCTATGGCGGTGCTTAATACGCCTGTAGTGCCATTTACTTTAACTATGCCATCAGTTAGGCTTGTTAGGGCTTGTTCTGCGGATAAATCGCTACTTGTGGTCTGTGTGATATATGTGGCATCTGCGGGGCCACCCACTGCTATTTCATCGATGGTTTCAAGAGCTAACTGTACGTTTTCATCAAGAGAGGACAAAACACCATCAAAATATATGGTATCTGTTTTGATGTCTACAGCACTATCTCCAGACCAACCGCTTTCAGCAGAGACATAAGATGTTATACTCAATAAGCATAATATGATGAGTAATCTTTTCATATCAAAATTGCTCTTGAGTTGATAGCTTAGCCACTAAGGTATTGCTTACACCTGCTGCGCTTACGATCTTTAATCTTCCATAAGGCAGTGCCACTGGGCTTAAAGACTCGCTGTGCTGGCTAGTATCTGCTAAATTAGTATGAACAGCAGAACCAGACTCAGGCACAACCCATTCGTCCTGTGCTGCTCCTTCCGTAGTAGGCAACTCATCAGATTGCTCAAGGTCAATAGTTAAATCAACAGCCCCACCGCTGCCGGCTTTGTAGAACAATGCAAAATACTTGGAAAATTTAAGATTAAATGCCTTTGAATACACTGTATCCCCTGCTGCGATAGTGATTGTTTCTCCACCATCTGAATTTAAAACGCCTCTTGCTACTGGCCCATATAGTCCCATAATACTCTCCTTTTATCCTAATATACCGAGTTTAAGGTTTAATGTTGTAGAGGCGTCATTAGCACTTGGCGCTCCCAGTCCGGTTATTTTTATTCTCAAATAAGGTGCTGTGATAGGTTCTATCTTCTTAACATGCCAGTCCTCATCATCTAATGTTGCCTCTATCGCTGTTGCACTCTCTGATACTGACCAGTAGGTATCTGATGCTTCCTCTGTGACAGGGAGTTTATAAGACTCCTCCATCTCTATTTTGAGCTTAACATTACCTCCAGAGGTAGCTTTGTACATAAGCGCAAAGTATTCTCCCTGCTTTAGGCTTATGCTTGGTGTGTAAACTACCGCTGTGGTTTTTACAGGTATTAATTCTACATTGCTTGAGTTCTTTATCGTGTTTACTGAAGGGCCTTCCATAGCGTCAAATCCTTCCTATTTTTTCCTGAGTTCTTTTAGTATTTTAATCTTCTTATCTATAGCTCTGGTCTTTAGTATGAGGTATCTATCTCTCTCATTGAGCGTTAATTCTTTCTCATCGAGAGTATCCCTTAATCCTCTTAATGATTCGGATAGCGTATCAAGTTTAGTTGAAACTGTCTTAAGTTTAGCTGTCTCTTTTTCGTTAGCATCTTTCGCGCTATTAGCAATATCCATTGTCGCTTTAGCATTAGCGTTAGTTTTCTTGGCATTATCAAGCAGGTGAGTTGCATCCGACTCGTCCTGACTTATTACAAACTCTCTACTGGCAATTATTTCTTCTCTTTCTATAATTTCCAGTTTTTTAAAATCTATATAATTGACCTTACCCTCATATTCCTTAATCAGTCCATCAAGCCTTATCGCCTCTGCTTTATTATGTTTCTGAAGTGTTACCAAACTTGTCTGTGCGTCTTTTAAGGCTTTCTCATTTACTTTTATACTCTCTCTCTCTGATATAATGTCTTGTTCTTTTTTATTAATATCTTCCTTTTTGCCCCTGTACTCTATTTCCATATCTTCTATTTTGTTCTTATTCTCTATTATCTGGGTATCAAGTTCTGCAACCTTACCCTCTGCTGTATCTTTTATGGCCTTAAGGCTTGCCTTTGATGTGGTCTCTTTACTAGATAAAGCGTTTTCGCCCTTCTTTATGGCTGATTCTCTTCTGTCAAGTATGGTAGATCGTTCCTTGTATTCCTTTTCGTGTTTACTTACAAGCGTGTTGTATTCTAAATCAAGCCTACTCTTATGGTTACGATAGAAAGTCTTTATCTCCGACTGTAACCCTTTTTTCCTTTTCTCAAGTTCTGATACCTGAGTGCGGAGCATTTCTACTGTTTCTTTTTCGTCATCCTTCTTGAATCCTCTCATAGTTTTCTCCTTAGTGTACCCAGGGAGGGAGCTTATTTATGCTCCCCCCCGTTAAATTATATTACTGTTTAGCTTGCCGTACCGCCTGTGTTAATGAGTATATGCCACTCTGTTCCATCGGAAACGAGTAACGCTCCATCATCAACATCTTCAAACAATAGCTGTACGGTAGCACCAGCAAAATCAGCTTTAAGTTCAAGGCCTGCTGTTTCTGTATCAGCTACCAACTTAACGAACTTAAACTGACCTGCATCACCTGCTGCCAAACTAACCTCATCAGGATCAGTACCAGTAGCATCAGTAGTAACCAAAGTAACAAGCGTTGCAATCGAAGCCGTACCAAGGCCAGGATCAGCCGAGGTAGTAGTAACATCTTCTGAACCCATTACAACGGCTTCATTAAATGTCGCTATACCTGTAGCGGTTAAAGTAGTGCTTGCTGTCAGAGTACCACTTGCTACCAAATTATCTGTGACAGTCATGGTCGTTCCATCTGATTTGAACACTTCAGTAGTACCTAAGGTAGTTCCCACTGATAGCGAGATTGTATCTACGTTATCATCTATACCAAAGGTGAAGTCTATTGCATTGCCATCAAATGTAAATCCAGAGTCTGCCGCAGAAGCATCGCCTACAACTATCTGGAATGAGTCATTAAGGAAAGTTAGATACTCTGTAGTCGCTACAGTACCACCACGTCCTATAATGAAATCATCTGCAGAATCGTCATTGGCTAAGTAATAATCAACTACTCCATCATATAAGATTATTACATCCTCAGCACCACCATCACCTATTGTCAGCTTAGGAGTAGTTCCGGCGACCACAACATCACCAGTTGTAGTAAGAGCGCCGTTACCTGCAAGAGTAAGAATGGTGGCCTGTGAACCGCCTGTGTCATTCTCAAAGAACAGGCTATTTGTCCCGCCATCTGAATTTATTCTCCAGGTGTCGCCGCTATCTGCTCCTGCATCTGCTGTTAACGATAGGATAGCATCTGTGTTGTTTGTACCTTCGTCAAAAATATCAAAGATAGGACTTGTAGTACCCGCCATAGAGATGGTTCCGTTCGTGGTGTTGATTAATTCTTCAGCATTTTCCATAACTATTGTGGTCGATGCTGTTAGGATACCTGTAACCGTTGCTGCACCACTCACTGTCAATATACCAGTAAGGGCGAGTGTTCCACCATCTGGTACGATCGCAAGGTTACTTGTACCTAATGTTGCTATCGTAGGTACGTTTGATGCTGTTTTGAATTGGATATAATCATCCGCATCGTCGTTAGCCATGATGTCTACTGTACCATTCGTAGCGTCTGTTAATGTAAATATAACGCCTCCATCTGTAGAATCTACTACCCAATCATCACCGCTTGCTGTTAATGATAGAGTATCAGAGTTCTCCGTAAGTAAAAAGGCGTTGTTCGTCCCACCATCTATCTTCTGACCATTTTCTAGCACTATGTCAGCAGCCCCGGCAATGTACCCTGTGAAGCTAGATACGCCTGAACTATGAGTCAGAATAAATTTGGTAGGAGCGCTTGTCAATGTTGTGGTTGTCCCGCTATCTTCCCAAGGGGATACTACAGAACCCCAGGACGACTTACCTACACCGCCCATATATATAGTAGCAGGATATAAACTTGAGCTACCTAAATCGTAGGTGTTAGTTGCTCCCGGGACTAGGTCTCCATCCTCTGTTACTCTCCACCTATCATTACCTAATACTGCTTCATCAGTCATAGCCGCAAACGCAGGCACCTGTAAAAAGCAGAAAGAGGTAATAACAAGTAAAGCTATTATTCCTTTCAGTTTTCCGTACATCTTTTTTCTCCTTTTATTTTACCAATGCCTCGCTTGTGCTTGGCTTATAACCCATGAGCTTGCCTTCATCCTGGAGCTTGTTCATTTCATCAAATGTAACCTTTATCCACTTAGGGCCTGTTGCAGGAGCCTCTTTTACAGGCTCTTTAATAGGCTCTTTGACTTCAGGTTTTTTGACTTTAGGCTCTTTTGCAACCTCGTCTTTTTGTTCTTTCTTCCTTGCCATTTTAGTCCTCCACTGTGTTTACAAAGCCTGCCTTATCTCTAAATCTCTCTGAGGCTGCGTGTTTCTTTGTATCTTGCAGACTCGTAGCATCGGCTTTAGCTTCGTTGATACATACAGGACACATAAGTTTCCCTTTGTACTTCTCTAAGACCACGCCATTACCTACAGCATCACGAGCAGAAGCGTCAGCATCTGTTAAATCCACTGACTGATCGCCACCGTTCGCTCCGCACACTTGACATATCCCAAATATAGTATCAGGAAACATTGTTTATCCTTTAGGCAGATGTTCCGCCAGCTCTTGACCATGTTCTCCAGTTCTTAATTAAGATGCCCTGTCGGATATTGATTGAAGTCTTATATCCTAAGTTTGTCTCATCTCTGAAGAACCTTATTTCTGGTGCCTGTCTTTCCCTAAACTGCCAATCACTTGACTGCTTCTGGCCTATGTAGAAGTCGGCTTCTGCTGACTCTAGGTAATCCCAATTCATAGCTGTTAGAATCTTGTAGTATGGGTTTACATCGTTCAACTGCCCACCTGGCAAGCCTCTTTCAGTGTTAAGGATTCTCTCTGCAAGAAAGAAGTTAGAGCCTGGTCTTGTTAGAAGTGTATCCACAGGGTTCTTTACTATGTTATCTCTCTCATCACGGTTATTAGTCGTGGTATGAAGATTGTAAAGAGTTTCAAAGTTAGCAGGTGATAATGTTAATCCCGCTACGGAGTTGAAATATTCTCCACCACCCTTTGAAACGTGCTTCGTTGATGCACCTGTAAGACAGAAAAGACCTGTTGCGGAGTCATAAGGCAAGTCACCGCTTGAGTCTGTCTGACCTGTATGCGTACCGTTAAGTATCCAGTCACCTGATAGATTTCCACCTTCATTAAAAGGTCTCGCGCCCATCTCTTCTTTACATATTCTTACCTGCTTGCCCCAAGTACCGGCAAGGTCTTTCAAGAGGTTACCGAGCTTTCTGGTATCCTCTACTGCTTCTTTAGATAGTGATATGCCATCGCTGAGCGTCCAATACTTTACTAAGAATTCCCATCCAATTACAGGGCTCTTGAAAGTAATGTCCTCACCATCTGTGGTGTGTCTCTTGAGTTTGCCTGCGCCTAATACCTGCGTAGACTTATCGCCTGCGCCTTCTACACTGTTTACAACCTTGTATACTTGGTTGTATTTTGTTTCTATTTCCTTATATGTTTCACGCTCTGCTTTATACATATCTGCAAGGTATAAAGCTGTCTGATCCGCTCTTAGTCCAGCCATTTTATCTATCTCCTTTAGTTTTAACTACTTATAGCTTTATTGCTCTATCGTTCTATACCTTAAGTTACTGTGGTATCAACTGCGTGCATTGCATTAGGGTTCAACATAACATCAACCCAGTTCTGATTTACTAGGTCACCGTCAACAATTACTATAAGGTCAGCAGTTGTGTCATCTAAAGCTGCGCCCTGGATATCGCTTGAAACATCAAGGTCACAGGTCTTGCCCTTCATCAGGTGTGTATATGTACCTGAATTTATGGGGAGTCTGAATACTGCTGTTAAATCGCATATAATCTTGCGCTTTTCAGTACCTGCTGTGCTAGCAATAGCTTCTACTACCATCCAACCGAGAATATGCGTGTGGCCATCACATAGAGTAACTGTGTCTGTACCATTGCCTGTTCTCGCTACAAACTTACCACTTGCGGCCACTAGTGTCTGTGAAGCTGCGAGGATATGCTCATAGCTTACCTCACCGCCCTTAACCTGGCCATATCTTAAATTTTTTCCATCTTGCATTTTTAATCTCCTTGTTTTTCATCCTTTAAATAATCTGCGTATAGTTCATAAGCCTTTTCTTTTGTGATATCCGGGTTATCAAACATCTCCTCTGCACGTTTCTTCTGTACATCGGTTAATGCCGTAGTTCCCTTGACCGGTGCTTTGCCTTCAGGAGCGCGTTTAGTACCCAGTATCTTGGCTTCTTGAAGTCCTCGCTTATACTCTTTTGCGCCAAAGTCCTTCTTTTCATCTGATATCTTCTTAATATCAGAGTCATAGACATTACCTTTAACGTATTGAATATAAGTATTTACATCAAACGTATCATGTGCTACCTGTGCATCAGATAGTTTTTCAATGACCGACTTTGCATCAGGGATAAACCTCTCGTCTGCTTTGGAGATAGAGTCGTACATTGAGGATCGTTTCTCTTGTGCCTTGACAGATACTTGGACATTGGCCTGTACTGACCGCTTATCTATTGCTTGCTTGAAGTCTTTAGCGGCAAGTTTCAGGACTTTACTGTCCTCAAGTTCTTCTGTCAAATCAGGATAAGCCTTACGATAGGCCTCTATAGTAGTTTCTTGAGACACTTTCTTGCCATCGATAACTATTTCGCCATCTGCCATTGCCTTCTCTACGGCATCTATGGTAACTTCCTGCGGAGGTGTCGCGTTCCTTTGAGTCTTAGCGTCCTCTTCGGTCTTTGAATAAAGGCGTTGTAGGTGAAGGTTAGCCTTTGCAAGCTGCTTCGGGTCGTCTTTATACTTTTCCTGGATTTTGGCTATGCTCTCAAGGTCTGCGCGAGCTTCATCTTCAGTTACCTTATGCTCTTCGGCATAGGCTTTTATCTCTGTTTCGGTGTCTTTGGCCGTGGTAACTTCTCTGGCCTTTACTATATCTGCCTTCTTGGTCTTATCCTCATCGCTTAGGTCTGCGTCCTCTTTGGCGATTAAGTCATCTTCTTCTTGCTTAATGCGCACTTTCTCTTTATCTATACCCTTTACGAGTTCAACTTTCTTTGTCTTTTGGACATCTGAAAGCCCCTCATCCTCTGTAGACAAAAGTTCCTCATCAGATAAGACGGTTTCCTCTTTAGGAGCGTCCTCTTTAGGTTTACCCTCATCTTCGACTGGCTTCTCTACCGGCTTTACCTCTTCAGGTTTCTTTTCTACCGGTTCTACCGCAGGCTTACCATCATCAACTTCTTTCATTGCAGCCAATGCTATAGCTGTATTCTGCTCTTCTGTCAATGGAGTTTCCTGTGCTTCAAGAGTTGCCTTGTCTATTTTTACGTCTGCCATTGTACTATCTCCTTATCTTGAGGGCCACTATGTGGGTGCCTCTATATGTGAGCGAGCCTTGAACTATTCAAGGGTGTCGCTTGTTTGCTCCTGTTTAGATGGTTCTTTCTCGGTATCTGCTATAAACTTACTATCTTTGAATATCAGCTTTACTTGACACTTGGTGCATTGTGTCCTGCCATCTGCGGTGAGTTCTATTACCTTATATATACACTTTTCAGAGCCTACCTCCCATTTAATGAGTAATCTATTGCATAAAGGACATCTGAATTGTAGTGTTTTAGCCACGCGAACCTCCCAATATAGGTACACCGTTATTCTTCTTCTTTTCGATGTTCTCTTTTATTGCTGCTACTGCTAGGCTCTCAGACTGTAATACCTCTACCTCTGTTGCCTTTAGATGATGCGCTATGTTCTTTATTGTATACCCGTTTATTCTTAATACTAATATCCTACGTAACATCTGGCATACCTCTTTAGTAGAGTACATACCTGTTGATTTCTCGGTAAGATTGCACCATCTGTTCTTAATGGCATCTGAGACGTCCGTCAGGATAGTTATACCATACATAAGGTACTTTATCCTATCCCCTGTTGGCGCTACTGATATAGGCTGTTTCTTAGCCTCTTTCTTAGTATCTTCAGGCATAGTCTTGACCTTATCTTTAAGGAAGTTACCTGCCTGTTCTATGCTTAGGGGTTTGTTATTTACGTCCATTGTGTATTCATCCTTCCACCAAAGCCCTGACCTCTGCCTGCGCCTGCGGGAACCTTGCGCTTTCTTCTGGTTCTAGTGCCTGGCTTACAGTTTCCTAATCCTCTACCTGTCCGTGGGCCTTGTCCTGCGGGGCCGCTACCATCTCTAAGTGGTGACATATTACCTCCTTGTGTCCTTTTCAGGCTTGGTTATGATTTTGTCTAATATTGATATGGTATTTATGCAACTTCTCATATAATGCGCGTCTTGTATAGGGTCTGGATACATAGGCTCTTCTAATTTCTTGAATACATCTTTACGCATAGCCTCAAACTCATCCTTGTATTTCTTGAATTTAGGGTCATCCAGACATTCAGCGGCCTGCTTGGTTACTGTATCTATCCTCTGGGCTATGTCTTTGCGGTCTTGTTCTTTGGCTAAACTCTCTTTAACCGACATGGGTTCATAAGGGTTTCTACGCTTTAACATTTTTAAACTCCTCTACTGTTTTAGTATGCTTCTTGCTGTTACACCTACGGCAAGCTACCGCTAAATTGTTATATTCATTCGTGCCACCTCTTGAAATAGGTGTTTTATGTTCTAAATTATCATTCCCAAACTCTATAGGTTGTAAGCACAGATAACAAGTCAATGTGCCATATTGTTTTATGTTGTCCTCATACACAAGCTGAATTGCTTTTACTGATAATCTTCCTATCTTTCTGCGTTTACATCTAGCAGTTTTAGCATAAAGGCTCTTACGTTCTTTTGTTTTTGAGATGCCATTTTGCCAATTCCAAGGTTTATGACCTTTTCCAAACTCTGTTGCAGGAGAAAGGCGCTGGCCCTTAATACCTTTATTCCAGGCTTTGCGGCCCTTAAGGGCATCATGCATTTTTTGCTTCGACTCTTGTGTATGGCATCTACCCAGAAAGCCCTTCCCGTTGTTAATTGATATTTTTGTTTTATGCTCTTTAGTTAATACCCTGCCTTTGTTAGCAATACTTATCTTTTTCTTAGTTTTTTCTGAACACGGTTTTCGTTTATGTATTATTTTAAGCACCCTGTTTATCTCTTTCTTTTTGCACTTCTTCTGATACGGGGCTTACAAGCTGACTCTGCAAATCTGCTACTACTTTAAGCAACTCTTCTGGTTTTAATTCAGGTTCCACCCCAGTCGTCTTTGACTCTTGCAACACGCCATTAGCATACATTACTACGCCGTTGAGCGCTGCCTCAAGTTGCATCTTTTTAAACGACTCCATGGACGGAATTACCTTTAAAGCGGCATTTTTCCACTTTTTGCTCCATCCCTCTACTAGAGTCTTTAATAGGAAATGCACCGCATCTGGGTTCTTGGCTATCAATGGCTCTTGCCTTACTGCTTGATATAGCGATAGGTCAAGAACTTTCTCATTTACCTTATCCTCTACGAAGGCAAATGCCTGTGCTTGAATGTTAGTCCTGGCTACCATTTCATTACGATTTAGCGTGGCGAATGGGTTATCTCCTACTATCCTCTCAGGCTTGGGAGCGTATGCCTTGCCTTGCTTAGACATCTGGAAGTACATCGCTAGTAAGATATAGCCTATTTCGTTAAATGACGGTAACAGATGCTTTACATAGTCCATAACACCTCTACCTGATTGCTGTAAGAGCGCCATAGTTTTTCTTGCTGGTGCATTAGGGTCAAATGGACTCTCTGCCCCGCTCATAAGGCTTGACACACGGCTTACCTGATCGTCTCCTAGCACTAAATATTGCATAAGGCTTAATAATCCACCTATATCAGCCGGTTTCATATACTTTTGAAGGAAGTCTATACTATTTGCGTCTGCCTCTATTGGTACGCCATGAGCAAACCTCTTCTCTAGAAACTGCGCTTGGGTCTCTGCGTCTTTAGTTATCGGGGTTACGGTGTTGTTTATATAAGCTGTCTCTAAGGTCATATTGAGTATAGCGTTCTCTGCTAGGTTGCTGTCTGTCATATCCTCTGCTACGCCTGGCTGATAGATACCTTTAAGTTTCCGCTTTACATAGAAAGGTATCAGAGTACACCCTACAGAATAGTACGGATACAGGGTTGAGCCTATGATTATCTTCTTTTCCTCTGCGAGCCAGCATACTATCTTGGTCTCTTTATCGTCATCTTCCTTCATGCGAAAGTAATAAGTACACTTGAATATATCAAAGTCCATTGTCTCAAAGTTGTCCGGGCGCTTGCCGTCCTCTTTAAGTACGAGTTTGTCTATATCATAGAACTTGCCATCTGTCTCTTCACGTTTAAGCTCCCAATAGGTGAAATTCTCTTTTATGGCTATCAGTCTGGTAGTCTTTAAACCCTCAAGCCCATCTGTCTTTAATCTTACATATATGTCCTTGATGTCATGATACTTGGGTCTGGGGTCATTATAGATAGTTTCCTTATAATCTGCTACGAACTCTATGTCCTTGCCTGCCATAAGTCTCTTAATATAGCCTGGGTGGTCAATCGCTGCGTCTGGCCAGTTAGATAAGAACTCCTCTAAACCTCTGCTGACCATAGTCATATTGCCTTGTCCATCGTCTACCTGCTCCATTTTGGACTCGTAGGACTCTTCTCTTCTGCGGTCCTCACGCTTAATATCGTAGAATATCTCTAACCAACCTGTTCCTTTTACCGCGGCAGAGTGGTACACAAGGTCTAATTCAGGCATAAATGGCAGGTTATCCACCTTATAGTCTAGGAAGTCCTCTTGTTTCTCGCATACATCTATGTTATTCTTGCCGTATTCAGGTCTTGGAGTGACCGCATACATAGGGTCTGATTCAAAGAACGCCTCATTACATGATGTGACTATATTGTCTATCTTGACCTTGGTTACATTCCTATTGAGGTTGAATTGGGCTAGGTCATCATCTGTTACTTCGCCTTCATATTGATTATCTAGCGCCTGCCATTTCTTTTCAAGTTGGTCTTTGTCACGCTCTTCTTGGATTATCTTGATTTCGGCTCTTATCTCTTTAGTAGCGCGCTTCTTCTGGTCATCAGATAGCTCCAGTTTCTCCATGTAAACGGGTATTCCTTCATCTTTCATCTTCTTATCTGATGCGCTCTTGTGCTCTATCTCAAATTTGACGTCTTTAATAATCTCTTCTGGCATCAAAAACTCCTCTTCTGCTTGCGTTCAGCTATTAAAGCCTTCTGCTTTGCGTGTGTATCTTTAGTATTGATAGCTTTGTATGGATACTGATTGCGGACGTAAGAACAGATAGCCCTGGCCACTATTAAGCCATCCTGGTAACCATCTTGGCCCTCGATTTTTGTTACCTTGCCAACTTTATCCTTCTTTATAATAAATGTCCGACACTCTGACAAGAGTTCCTTTGAGTTGAGTATTGTGGAGTTGTTCTTGATTTCCTCTGCCATTTGTGCCAACATTGAGGGTCTAGTGACTGATGTGGTGTTAAAACCTAGTTCGTCTGTCTTTACGTCTATACCGTCTTTATTAATCACCTTATGGTATATATTCCCGTATGAGGCATATACTAATTGATTGACCTGGTATCCATAGCCTTTGCTCTCTTGGGCTATTAGGCCTTGATTGAAGAAATTACCTAGTGCTATCTCTATCTGTGCTAAGTCCTCTGGAGTTATCTGGCCGACTACCTGTGCAGCGGTGGTGTTTAAACGCTTATTAAGCACTATTATAGCGGCTTCATCTAATCCTACGGCTTCGGATGCGTCTCCGGCTATAATGTACTGCTCACCGGCCTGTGGGCGCTCATAGAGCTGTATTCTACCATGCTTGAGGTCTCGCCACTCCCATTTGAGGTTCTGGAAGAATATCTCTCCCTGGGCTATGGGGCGTTTCTCTATTTGCTTGTCTAGGCCTTTACGATCAAAGAAGAGTTCTCCACTCATAGCGAATGCTTCCTGCCATGTAGCCGGGTATTCACGCTTAAATACGTTCAATTCGCCCTGACAACCGTTCACAATCTTGTGTCTACGCCAGTTTAACTGTTCATCGGTGAGGTTGTTTTCTGCCTTTAATGCCACTTCTTCCTGCTCAAAGGTCTGAATCGAGGTATCTGCGTCAAAATTGATGCCCTCAAGGGGGTACAGCTGGCCGTTCTCTACCGGCATGGAGTATTCATCCATCTCAAACCAGGGGAAGAACATAGGGAGCCAGTCTGTTTTACCTTCTATTGCTCTTAACCACTGCCTATAAAATTCATCCATACCGTTTGCTGTGGTCTCACCTAATATCATAGTCCCGGGAAGCCCCGGTACAGTCTGGTTTAGATCCGATAATACTGTCTTTAAATCCCTGAAGAACGCGACCTCACTCAAATGTACAAGCTGGAATGTATGAGATTTGGCTGCTTCTGTGTTCTCCGCGGAGGCTATTATGATCTGCGAGTGTGTACCTTCAAATTCTAGTTTCTTTTCGTTTGACTTCTTGAGTTCTGGCGGTAGATGAGCATCTGTTTCCTCTAATTTCTCCTGATATAGCTTTGACATCTCAAATAGGTTATTCGCGTGTTCCTTCTCATCTGCCATTATAAGGGAGTTTATGTTATCCTGCTGTGAGGTTAGAGCGTAGATAATGCTCTCTATCAAGGTTGATACACCACCTTGGCGGTACTTTAAGAGCCATATCCGGATAGGCTTACCTAACTTGCGGAGTTCTACGATCTTATCGAATATCTTGGTCTGAGTGGTGTTGAGGTCAAGCGGAACCATATCTCCGCCCTTTGTCTTGATATGGAGATATCCTCCTAGCACCATCCTAAGAGGACTGCCTTTAATCAGTGCTTTCTGATTATCATCTGCCGCTATCTGCTCATCACTATATAGCGAGGGCTTTTCTAGTTCTTGCAACTCTGGCATCTATTACCTCTTTTGTGAGTTTAACATTGCCTGAATGTTCTATTTCCTGTTTATCTACCCAACCGAAGTTCTTTAAAGCGAATATGGCGCCTGATCCTAACCCGCCTTGCAGCGCTTCTTCGTATTCTCTCTCGATTCTTGTTCTTGCGGCCTTTATGGTGTAACCAAACTCTGGCTTCTTTTCATAAGCATAAAAGCTCCGCCTATCACAAAACCCACAGTATAATACAAGACCTGTTATAGTAGGAACCGGGATTTGAATTGTTGTTTTATTGTTTGCAGGGCCTATGGTTACTGTGCGCTTAGTTATGCCGCGCTTAAAGTATGCATCTATTCTTCTTTGTAGTGTTGTTGGATTATCGTATATTGGTGGGCGACCATTTTTCTTTTTCTCCGTCGACATACTTATCCTTTTGTATATAAAAAGAGACGAGCAGACAGCATATATGCCTACTCGCCTAAAATAAAGTTGCGGAACGCTATTCCGCTTACATTACTATTGTACCATTTATTATAATATTGTCAAGTCATCTGGGAGCTTGCTTGGCGCTTGCTGTAACCTCCTGCCTATCTCTGCAATCACATTCGTTGTGACCGCATTACCTAAACACTTGTATCTCTGTGTATCGCTTACTCCCTCTGTCCATCCATCTGGAAAGCCTTGTAAGCGTTCTGCCTCTACTGGTGTCAACCTACGAATGATACCTTGCTGTGTCAAGGAATAAAGTCCAGTTTTTGAACCCCATCCACCAGCTTGGCTTGCAATAGAAGTTGATATTCCTTTATCGTCATACACCCTCATTCCTTGACTTTGCCCTGTGGTAAGTTCTTTAAGAGCTTGTTCGTTTGCTCCTGTGATAGGAAATACTTCTGGCCTACTTGTTCCTCTAAAATATAACTTAATGTTGGATTGCATTTATTTTCCACCTCCGAGATATATATGTTTTGCCAATCTCTACCATTTCCGACTGAGTAAAAAAGTCGCCCTTGATATGGTTGCACCGCAAACAGCAAAGTGCTAAATTCCCCATTTGATAATCCTTTGATGAGTCTATCCTGTCCACACTCAAACGATAAGTCTTGTTGTTGTATTTGTCTGAAACTAATTGAAGTCGGTTGTCTTCTATTCCACAATAACAACATTTCTTCGGTTGGGATTTGTACCACTCCACAAATTGTTCCTGCGTCATTTTTACTTTCCAAGAACGCTCCGAGTGTTTTAACTTCTTGTATATCCCTTTTGGACTGCTGTCGTATTTTCTGTGGCTCTCTCTCAACTTCACTACATTCTTTGCTCTGTATTCCCTGTTTAAGACTCGTGAGCAATTTCTGCATCTGCTGTTTAGATACTTGTTTTTTCTCTGTGAATGATATGTCTGCGAGAAATATTCCAATGTCTTCGGAAATTCTTTCTGACAACAAGTACACTTTTTCTTCTTTTGTGATTTCATAACCATCCTCCTTTAAGTTATATTCTACAGGAAAGATAGGTATTTGTCTATTATTTTTTCTTTGTCCGATAATGAACACTCTTTCCCTATTCTGGGGGACACCGAAGTTTTTAGAGTTAAGCACTTGCCATTGGCAGTCATACCCAATTTCATCCAGCGTGGTGAGGATAGCTCCGAAAGTTCTCCCTTTGTCGTGAGATAATAAGCCTTTGACATTTTCAAGGAGTATAAGGCGTGGTCGTTTTTCCTGTGCAATCCTTGCGATTTCAAAAAAGAGTGTACCTCTGGTATCTTCAAATCCCCCTCTTTTTCCAGCAATGCTGAAAGCCTGACATGGAAATCCTCCGACAAGCAAGTCGTGGTCTGGGATTTCTTCTGCTTTAACTTTGGTGATGTCTCCTTCATAGAGTTTGCTCCTTTCGTCATAACCCACTTTGGATGATTGTCCAATATATCGCATACTGCGTGAGGTTTCATTATGTCCTTGCCCTGCATCCCTGACATTTTCTTGTCTTTCTTGCGAAATCGTATCTTGTGTGGCAAGTTCACTATTTCGTGTTCCATAGTTTCTCCTGTAGATTTG
>Ga0222694_1000209_pt1 | contig 14656 bp, 4 predicted proteins | sample AntAcemetage1333_FD_181145 | JGI IMG/M metagenome (GOLD analysis project Ga0222694, IMG submission 181145) | Saline water microbial communities from Ace Lake, Antarctica - #1333 | ecosystem: Environmental > Aquatic > Non-marine Saline and Alkaline > Saline | place: Antarctica: Ace Lake...
CAGACGACAGTACGAGAGGTAGATAATGTTTACAGCATTGGCAATGTTCCTTTCCCTTGGGGCTGGAGCAATCAGTTTAATAGGTCAAGGTCTACAAGCCAAAGAAAATAAAAAGGTAGCTCGTGAAGATGTCGAAAGAGCCAAAGAGGATCTGGTTACACAAAGAGAAACCGACAAAGGATCTATCCTTGCCGGATCAGTTGCCACCGGAGTAAGCGGAGATTCATTCAATGCTTTTATTGGAAGAAATGATCAGCAGTATAATAAGCAGATTAAACTAAACCAGGAAGGTCTGGATAAGTTTATTCAGAATACCAATACTAATTTAGCTCTTAATACTGTTTCAACCGTACTTGGTGTGGGAAGTTCTGTAGTCCAGTCTGGCTATGATGCAGGATGGTTTAATAAAAAAGTAGAATCTCCTATGAAACAGGGGCTGGCAAATAACCTTCAACAGTGGGGATACAGTGCATATAATAGTTCCAAACCTTGGAAGTCAATTTATTAGGGGGAGACATGGGAAACTTAGATTTTAGCGGCTTACAAGGTCTTGCTCAATCAGTAGGAAATATTGGATCCACTATCAGTAATATTGGTGCACAGGAGAAATCAAAAAGAGATCAGGCAGCTGAGTATCGGTTTGCTGCAGAGTCCCAGAAACGAAATGTAGAACTTCAGACATTTATCCAGAACCAGGCCACAGAATTTAATGCTAATTGGTCTTCTCCGGACTTTGACCGGGATGGTGCTGCAGAACGCATGTCCTCTGAAATTCAGGAATATTATGACATAAATATACGAGGGGCATTTGATGAGAACCAGGCTGCTCGATTTGAAGCGAATGTACTCTATCCCACCTTGGGAAATCAGAAGAATAATGTAAATAACGTGATAGCCGGGTTTGATCTTCAGGCCGGGAAAGATGCAAACTGGTCAGTAGTAACCAGCGTATCTTCTCTTATCTCAAGCGGTGCAAAACCAACAGAGACTCTTGAAACTGGATTAGATGCTCTTGAAAGACTTTATCAAGCAGGAGAATTCAGATCTGAGGCTATTTATCAGGAACAGATACACATCCTTAAAAATAATGCAAACTCTTCCTATCTTAATATAGCTCTTGGTGAATTGCTCAATAAAGGGATAGAAGCTAAAGATGTTGAAGGAATTATTAATGCAATAAATCAGAAAGACCCTTCTCTTGCCGGAGACTATGAAGGTGAAGTAGAAAACATGCTCTTAAACCTTAATACCGATACAGAAAATAATCTTTTTGAGTATGCGAAAACTGAAAATATGAAGTCTGCATTAAAATCAAACATTCTCAATAAAGACATAGAAAATGACAATGCCTACAAAGCAAAAGTTTCCAAACTATCACTAGAGCTTGATACTTTGCAAAAACAAGACGGTCTTACGGTCACCTCTGTATTGGATAAATTTGATGGTCTTACTGATAGGTTTTCCAATAACGCACGAGAGAGCTGGCTAGATACTGCCGAGATTGAGGAAGACAATAATCTGGATGATATGTTCTCTTCCATGATGCTTGATGTTCGGGCAGGAACTTCCTCTGTAGAGGATATAGAAGATAGCCCAAAGTGGGGACTGTATCATAATGATCTCAGGGCAAGAAATATGAAAATAGATCTAGTTAAACAGGCAAAAACAGAACATGATGATGGTATTGCTACTGCATTACTAGACAAATACTCAACAAAGACTGAAGGAGTAGCTCCTAATGTAAGCAAAGAGTTACAGGGTAGCTTGTATTATGAGCAACCTTCACAGAAACAAAAGATAGAAGATAAAGAGCTTCTTAATTCTATGTATGATGATAAGTTTGCAAAGGAAGTTGAAACCGCTATAAAAGATGGTGCAACTGAGAACTTTAAAGCAAAACAAAACCTTCAACTTCAAGTATCTCAAGAGGCTAAATTCTTTGATCTTCAACAACTAGTAATAAAGAGAAATCAATCTCCCGAGAAAGAGATGAGAGAAATATCGAATGCTTATCTCCGTGGTGAAATCTCAGGAGATGATAGAAAGACTTTAGAGTCTCTTGTTGGGAAATATGGACCAACACAGCAAATTAAGGATGCTGATACAGCTATCAAAGAACAAGCAGTTCTCTATGCCGGTGGAAAAGAAAATACAACAGCGGTAAACCATTATTATTCTACCATGTGGAAAGCCTTTACTGAGGAGCTTGACCGTAATGAAGACCAGGATTCTCCAGACTTTGTAGCAGATACGTTAAAGTCTTTTATCAACGATGATTCTCGTATCCAGGCATTTATGGACTATCAGTATGGTAAGGATTCTGCGCGAGATTGGATACCAGGTACAGACGAAAAGGGTAATCAATCAGACTTTGATCAATTTGTATGGACAATGTATGAAACAGCTCATCACAATCCTGCCGGGTATATGAATGTTGCCTACAATCTTGCTGTAGAAGGCGCAAAAAAGGAACTTGTTAAAAAATTTGGTGATATACCCATGACCATTTTTGAAGATAATCACGGTCCTATGTTTGTGGTAGATAATGCCACCCTTCTTCCGGGAATTGTAGATATGTTTAAAGAACAATATCCAGATGCGGACCCTGCTAAAACAACCATTGCTTTACAGTACGGAGTTGTACCGGATTCTGATAATAACCAGACAGCGTTATATGTAGGAGTAATGGACGATAAGGGATCTGTATTTTGGCATGAATATGAAAAATCAAGAAATATTAAGGTAAACAAAGCTGAAGTATTAGAGCAGGAAAAGTTTGCAGAAATGGAAGCTAAGGTCATCGGATCTCCCGATGCTCAAGTAACCGTTGCAGAAAAGGCCGTTACCATATCAATACCATCGGAAAAAGATATAAGAGCTAATAACAGTATTAATAAAATGACTGAGGCAGATATTCTTAACGAAATTAAAAACATGAAAGGCATGACTACAAAAGGAATGCAAGATTATGCAGATAGTAGAAGAAAAGATTATAAAGAAGCATACGCATACTTAGACCAATACCTATTTCCAACAAAATAAGTGAGGAATAATGAAGTTTGAACCAGTATCCAGACCAGAATCTACTTTTGCCAAGAAATATCGTGAACAGACGCCCATACGTAATATGTACACAGAAGGTATAAGTACAAAGCTGATGAAGAACGATTCTCCAGACTTTGATATAAGTGCCTTTTCTCCTGCAGGGTACAAAGTGGCTGCCGATAGAGTAAACAGATTGGTTCAGATGTCAGATAACCCGGAAGAAGAAACTGAAAAGCTCCAGATAGCCTCCTACCTGGGAAGTAAGACAACCTACTCTCCTGAATATATCTACCGCAATCCCAACAAGGTATTAAACGAAGTTGCTGGATATGACATGAGCCTTGATGTTCGAAAAAACTGGGACTATTTCACCAGTACTGTAAAATATACCGGGGAAGCAAATAAAGCCTATGCAGAATTTGAACAGCGGGGTGACCAGATAACCAAAGCTAAAGTGTCTGAAGAAGAACGTACTGAAATGTATGACCTGCTTCGAAAAGATATTACAACCTTTACTAATTCTCAGCCGGATTTTAATAAAGTAAAGAACTGGATCCCACAGACCTTTCTTGATGGTTTTGCGCAGACTATGCCGTATATGGGAAAAGCATTTGCAGGGAACATAGCTGGTAGAATACTTGGGGTGGGGCTTTCTGCACTTATTCCTGCAGCAGCACCGGCAATAATGACTGCACAGTTTATTAGCAATTGGGCTGGCCGCCTTGGAAGTATGTTTGCGGTAAAACCTTTATTAAATGCATCGGGGTATGTTGATAGACTTATGATGCAAAATGAGAACGGAGAGTATATGGACCCGTCTCTTGCAAACTGGGGATCTGAATTAAGTTCCTGGGCTGAGGCTGCAGTTGAGTCACTCGCTTTTGATGTATTTGCACCCTGGATAGGAGGACTTTTTACTAAAACCGGTGGGAGCGCATTAGTAAATGGATCTGTTTCCCGTGTACTAAAGGCTAGTGCATTAAATTATGTAAAAGGTGTTGCTGCTGAATCTGCCGAAGAAGGTTTACAGGCTATTGTCCGGGATGTTACTGATAATATTATTAAAACAATTGATACGAATGCTAATGGCCGGAAATGGGACAAGGTGGCCTTCGGTCAGGTTATGGATAATTCTGCTAAAGAATTCCTGCGTTCGGTTCCTACAATGGCTTTTCTTGGGCTTATATCTGGTGGTATTGGAACTGGTATAGAGATATCAAGAGTAGGAAACACTCAAAAGTATGATGCTGATGTCCATTTCTCCGGAGAAGCTAACGTAGTTCCCATGAGTACTGTTTTATTTGAAGAAAATGAGTATGACAAGGATATTGTAGGTACTCAGATAAAAGAAGCCAGGAGCGGTAAAACAAAACTGGATCCGGTAAAGGTGTATAAGGTTGGAGATGTCCTTGATACTCCGGTGTATCGAGCTGTGGGAAGTCAAGCGGAACTTCAAGCACTCAAGGAACGGGGTGTTCAAAACGTTCGTATTCAAGAAGTTTCTAAGGATGATTACATAGCCCCCCTGGCTAAAGAGAATTACCAGGAACTTTATGACATGGTTAATAAAGCTGCTCTTGATGCCGGGATGCTGGTTGAAACAATAGATGGCCGTGGAGTAGTAATTGCTTCCGATCGTAAATCTCTTCAGTCTCTCCGGTTAAATGAGTCTATTCCTTTTTCTACTTTAACAAAGGTAGAAGATTTTATTGGTGTGTCAAATAATTTTGGAATGCATGTGCTCGATCTTGGTGTAGGTGTGTTTGGTGGAGAAGGATCTGTCCAGGCTTTAACTGAAGCGACTCACGCTGTACGGGATCTAATGTACGGCCGTGCTTTAGAAAACCTCATAACCGAGATGGAATCAACTGGAGAAGCTGTAATCTCCGGAAAGCTTCGTGTAATACTGAAAGAAGTGTATGAGAATGCTCATAAAACTGATGAGGTCTATAATGCAACCACGGTAGCCCAGAACAAGGCTGAAGAAATTAAACAGATCCTTGATACCATAAACGGTAGTTATGATTCACTCTCAGATGTGAAAGTATCCTTAAAAAAGAAACCAAATATTAAAAAATTTCGGATTAACAGTGCTGCTAAAGATTATGATGAAATAATTGATAAAGCTCCCTATGAAATGGATATTGATGAGTTTAAAGAGGCCCAAAAGAATAAAGATACGGCAGCCACTAATCAGGAAAATTCCATAAAGAAAAACAAACAGCAAAAGGCAGAAAATGAGTTCAAAAAAGATCCTCCTGCAGTAAATAATGAAAAAGTAGAGAAAGTAACCGCTCGTATCATTGAACTTGATAAAAGAGCCGGTACCAATACAAAAATAATAACCGATGGCAGAGATCTTCCTCCTCATGTCCAGAAAGATGCTATGTCTCTTGGATTAACTCCTGGTGTAATTAGAGGCACCTATGACCACTCAACCAAGACTGTGTACATAAATGCAACTACTGTTAAAACAAATGATAACTGGAAAGACCTGGATTCTCTTTGGGTCCATGAATGGGCAGCTCATGGTGGGCTAAGGATGCTGCTTGGAGACGATTTTCAGAGCGAAATGACAAAGTTCTTTGATGCAGTAGGAGAGAAAACGATCAGGGAGACGATAAAAGATGCCTATTGGAGCAATACTGACGAAAACAACAAAGCTTATATTGCTGATGAGTACTTTGCTGCTATGGCTGAGAAATTTCAAAGAGATGGTAAGATTGAACTCTCTCTAATGGAGAAAATCAAAAACTTTATCCGGACAATATTAAAAAAACTCGGTATTACTTCTACTACTGATGCAGATATCAAAGCACTTCTTTCACAAGCCTATTCAGCACTTAACCAGAATACAGTAACTGATACTGACGGAACGAGATTTCAGGTTGATAATAATGTTGAAAGACCACGTTTCCAGATAGCCCCTCCCACAGACTCTAAAGCCTTTAATAAATGGTTTGGTGATAGTAAGGTTGTGGATGAAGAGGGAAAGCCTCTTGTTGTGTATCATGGGACAAATGAAAGTTTTAATGAGTTTTTACATAATAAAATAGGAGATCATGGATCAGCACTTGGAAAAGGTTTTTACTTTGCTTTAGACAGAGCTACCGCTTCTGGTTATTCAAGAGATGGCGCTGTGATGGAAGTATATCTAAATATAAATAATCCAATTCCTATAAACATGAAAGGATTCTCAAGGAAGAATTTAGGCTTAATTATAAGTAGAATAGTTAAATTGGAAGTAGAACAATATGAAGATTTAGCCGACTATAAAGACGGTTTTCTATCGAACTATGTAAATACTTATGAAATGAGCGAAGCATCAGCTATCAGAGAAGTAGCAAGTCTTATCTATGACGAGGGCGATAGTGCCGTTGATAATATGGGTGAACTTGCTAATGCTACTGGTGACAGAGGTTTATTAGTAAGTAGAGCTGTAAAAGACACCCTAGGGTATGACGGATTTATCGATAAAAACTTTCAAGAAGGTGAAACTGTATACGTTGCATGGGAGTCTAATCAAGTTAAATCTGTTGAGAACCAAGGAACATTTGACCCCACCAACCCAGACATACGCTATCAACTCAGAGATTTATTCGACGATAAAGACATTGACTCCTATGATGGGGTGGAGTATGTTAAACATGACGAGGGATATAATTATGATAAAGAAGACCTTAAAAGAATCGACGAAAATGTCCAAGAACAACTCGACTTATTCGGAATTGAAGAAACAGACTCGTTATTCAGAAAACCATTCGATGATAATAGATCCGTCCCCACCATACGGAAAGACTGGAAAAGCACAAAAAGAGTAGACTTTACCGGTACTGTCGTACAATCTCCACAAGCAGTTGCAGAATTATTTTCCATATACAGAAATCCAGAGTTAGAGTTCTTCCACATTATCTACATAGATGATAATGGTGAAATTCTTGCTCATAACGCTATGTCCTCTGGACTCCCTGGATCTACTATTGCAGCAGAGACCGGTGTCCCGGGTAAATTAGAATACAACATGAAAAGCAGGATGAAGAGACTCGGTGCAACTGGTTACTATCTCATGCACAACCATCCAAGTGGAAACATTGACCAAAGTAGACCTGATATAAACATAACAAAAAGATATGCTGCTGATGTTCCGGGGTTAAAGGGACATATTATACTTGACCATACACAATTTAAGCTTTTATACGAAAGAGAAGGTAATATTGAGTGGCTGCCTATAAGCTACGATCCGAATAAAATTGATGCCAGAAAACTAGAAAAAGATATTATGCTTCAACCTAAGCAGTTGGCAGAACATCTATCAGATACTATTACACAAGAGAATAAATCTGTTTATATCATTGTTGATTCTTATTTCAAAGCAATAGAAACCCGTCCTATAAAAACACCTTCCTTCAAGTCAGCATATGAGGCAATGAGAAGTGTTAACGGAAGATATGTCATGCTCGGCACAACCAATAGGGCGCATTTTGAGGATATGGTTGCAGAGGCACATACTACCCAGGATAGTAAATACGGTGTTATGAGAGACATTATGCATATTGATAAAGAGGGTGAAGCAACTTCCTATATGGAACTAGGCGGCAAAGAACCATTATGGGAAGAATATGCTGGGCGTTCACAGTTTAGCAGCTCTACCAGTAGGTTTGTATGGGAAAATAATATTCGATTTTCATTTTCAGATAATCCCATACAGACTCTCTTTGAAGAGGGGTACATGGTACCCGATGAAATACTTGAACCATACAAAGATAGTGTATGGGCTAAGAAGTCTAAAGAAAGAAATGAATTAGTCAAGAAGTATCCTGAATTAGTAAATGAAGCGAAAGATTTTAAAAATCTAGGTGAATTTATCGACTTTGTTCGGGCTATGACACCGCACAAACTTTCTGATAATGAACTCGAAATTATCTATAAAACCCAGCAAATACAGCCTCCAAGCGAAGCAAAACAAGCGTTTCGTGAAACCCTAATGACTGATGATGGACTCCAAAGTATATTAGGCGATTTTAATACCGGGATTATAACTGGAGAACTTAGGAAGGGAGGCTATGTAAATAGCAAAGCATCAAAAGGTGGATTAAGTGATGAAGACCTACAGACTGTTCGTAACAGTATACTCAAAAACCTTGAAACCTATTATACCGATTGGTTAATCTCCCAGGGAACTGAAGAAGCAATCCGGCAGCTCGAATATGAAAGTCTCCTACTTGCTCTTGGGGTTTCAGTAGCAGAAAACATTGATAATATGCTTCTCGGCAGCGAAAAAGATAGTAGTGTTCGGAAAAGTATTGCACCGATGATCAAGGACAAATCTCTCCGGGAACAGTTCTTAAATAACGAACTATCAGTTCTCGATATAGATCAAAGGTTATCAAACGATAAAGAAGAGCTTAGTGTTCTTCGAAAAAAGCTGAAAACAGTACTCCAAGATTCAAAACAGTACCAAAGAGTTTATATAAATATAAGTAATAAGCTCCGGGAATATGATGCTATACAGAATAAACGAGCAGCAGTTCAAAAAGGGGTTGTTGCCCAACATAAAAAAGCTGTCCAGGATGCAGTTATCCGTGGTCTTCCGGTACCGGATAAAAACCTTGAATTTTATCAAAATGAAGAATGGGCACAAAAAGAACTAGCAAAGCGTCACACCTTTCGAACCTATCCCTGGGTATTAGAACTTGCTGCTGAAGCTGATACAGTAGAAGATCTCCGTCAAATGATTAATAACCGCCTCGATGCTGAAGATGATGATTTTAAAGTAGGTAAAGAATTTCTTGCAGAAGCCTTTCTGCTGGGAAATGCCCCAGACGATGAACAGATATATGCATCCAACTTTCTTGAACGTATAAGCTCAGAGGATGGCCTCACGTCCTTCCTTCAAGAGATAGTTGATAATAGAGACGATTTCTATGGAGTTGGTCTTCCTAGAGCAATATTTAGTGCTGTGACCAAGCATGAGAATGGAAAGCTCACTACTAAAGACAGGGATAATCTACGTGCATCTATTAGCAAGCAGGTTCGCCGTAGTTCCCGGGCATACTACATTGGTAAAGGAGACCAGGGAGCTATTTCAACCTTTCGATCTGATGATGTCCTCGAGATAAAAACCGATATAGAAGCAGGTATTTCAGCAGCTGATAGAGTCAAGATTGCAAACATAGCCGAGGATCAAGAATTAAAAGATACCATCATGCGGGGTGATTTCTCTTTAACTCAAATTAATCAATACCAGAGAAAATATGATAATGAGATAGAAAAACTCCTTAATGAACAGGAAAAGCTTGATGTAAAGATTGAAGACCTGCAGCAGAAACACAATGATGCGCAAGAAGATCTCTTCATTTCAAATTCAGAAATTAAACAACTCCGGAGGGAAGTCAGGGTTCTTGATAAATCCGGATCAATTGACCAAGCTCTTTTAAAAAGAAAACTTATTGAAGATAAACAGAAGTATGAAGATGAGCTGTTAGAGAGAACTGAAAGCTTCAATGAGAGAATGACTGCACTTAGGGAACAACGGGACAAAAAGATTAAAGAACAGAGAGCTGAACTTGCAAGTATGTATGCAAATCGTGAAGCGGTAAGAAAAGCTCGTGAAAAAATGAAGTTCTGGTTTACTCGGGTCCAGAGAAGAGTACCTCCGGGAACCGTTGATTATTCCTTTGGAAAGAAACTTGAGATACTTACCGGGTTGTTTTCAAAGAAATTCCGCATCGAGGGACTGATCTCTGAAAATTATTCAAAACAGATTGATAAACTCTTAGAGACAAAGGATACAGAAGGAGCTATTCGAAAAGATATTAGTAATTTTATCACTGGGGAAAAAGTTAAGAACCGTTTCCTTAAAAAAGAAATAACATTAGTAGAGATCGATGCTCTATTCAAAGACGATCTTCAGAAATTAAGAAAGCTCAGAAGCAAAGTGCGGGCTATTTACCGAGCTGATAAACTCATGAATATTATGGAAAATTTTAATGAATATACCACTAAAGAGTTCCCTGATGTGGTTGCAGAATTAAATGATCTCAGAATGGAGGAATTCACCTATGATCAGCTTGACGAGCTCTACTACAAAACAGAGCAGCTTCGCAGTGATGGAAGAAACATACTGTATCAAAAGAATCTTTCCCAGAAGATTATGCGACAGAATGTCAGCAGGGATATTGCTAAGGAAATTCTACGGGGTGATAGTTTAGAACTATTTGAAGCCATCGGATCTAAGGAGACAAAAGAAAAACAGAAATCCTCTGCAGCCTTTAGGGTCTGGGCTGCTACTCTTCGTCCCACCAGGATGATTGATAAGCTTGGTGGGAAAGTCATGAATGATTGGTTTGTAGAAAAGGTGAATAAAGCCACTGATGCAGAAATTGTACAGTGGCATAGAAGGCATGAAGCAGGACTTAAAAAGATGGAAGAGTTAAAGCTCACCCTTAAGAATCTTAGTAGACAAATTACCTCCAATGGGTTTACGTTCTCCGCTGATGAAGTAATACATATTCAAATAGGTATGCTTAATGAAAAATCTAAAGCTGCCCTGGTATATGGTAATGCAATTAAACCAGAAATTATCCAAGGGCTAACTTCCCAGCTCACAGAAAACGAATCTCTCTGGGGAGATTACATGCTGCAAGATTTTGAGGCAGAGTATGAACGCCTTAATAAAGCTTTTATCCGGGATAAAAATGTTGATATGGGAAAAGAGAAGGCCTATTTCCCGATGATGAGACAGGATCTTGAATCTAAGGATCTTGGTATCGGTGATGAAATGGGGCAGCAGTTTGCCGTAAGAAATGCCTGGAGAAAAGGGTATGCAGAAAAGAAGTTTACCTTAGGTCGTATTAATATGGCTGATGAACACCAGGTTCCTATCAGGTTAGGAGCTACTGCGATCTGGTTAGAACAGATTGATAAACAGGAACATTACATCAACTCACAGGAGCTTATTAAAGACCTCCAGTACATACAGAATGACCAGGCTATTAAAGATGCGTTAAAACAGAAATATGGAACCAAGGCTGCACTCTGGCTGCAGAAATATGTCAATGATTATGCCTCCCCCAATATGTATAAGACCTATACCGAAGGAGCAAGAGTTTCCCGGATCTTAAGGAACAATATGGCTATAGCATATCTATCTTTTAATATGCTCACTGTGTTAAAACAAGCTCCATCTCTTGGGTTTTATTTACGGGAAGCAGGACCGCATCATATCATGGCAGCTGCTTTCCAGATGATATCCCATCCATTAGAGACTATTAAAATGGTAGAGAGCATGGATCCACAGATGATGGTGCGTTCTTATAATAGAATTCAACAAGAACTTGCGAAAACTGATAAAAACGCTTATGTAAATCTAATGCATAAAGTTGGCCGGGTGGGAATGAAACCAATCATGTTCATGGATAAGGCTGTTACTACTATAGGCTGGTTAGCTACGTATAATGCCAAAATAGGTAAAGGAATGACCGAGGCTGAAGCAGCAAGGGCAGCTCAAAGAGTTACTTTAGAGACTCAACCTTCAGGCCGTGCAAAGGATCTCGCTGAAGCATACCGAGAAGGTGAAATGCAGAACTGGTTACTCATGTTCTCCAACCAGTTAAACCAGATTTTTAATATGTATGCATATGATCTTCCCACTGCTTTTAAGCAGCATGAATGGAGAAAGTTTTCCGGCATCATGGCCGGCATTGCAATATCAGGAATGAGCATAGCTTTCTTAGGGGGATGGAGACCTCCTGAAGATGAAAAAGACATCCCAAAGGAAGTAGCACTTGAACTAATGAAGAACTTTATGTCAGCAATTCCAATAGTCGGAAATAATATTAAAGCTGGGTTCGATAATGAATATTTTATGTCTGGCTTAGAGGTAGTTCCTGCAGCGATTTCAATCGGATCTTTAGTTGGAGATGTGGCAAGGTGGGATATAGATAAAATGGCAAAGGACGGTGGACAGGTTTTGAAAGATGCCGGCATCACCGCAGGTGCCCCCGTTACTATTATTAACCGATCTATTAAAACCGTACAAAACCGTGACCTTCTTGAATTGCTGGGTTATGGCTTTACCCAGCACCGCAAATAGCGTGGTGGTAAAACACCACCGCTTTCAAAAATAATCCAAAATCCTCCTATATCCTATAACCATGGAGTGTGAGTTTCACCTCCTTTATACATACGGGAGGGGTATTATGGGTGATCCTTTAAGGGATGAGTTTGGTAACTATCCTTGGTCAACATTAGTTGCAAGGTTTTTAAAGGTAGAAGAGAAAACAGGGACAGACGATAGTATTCCATCTGAAAATGTATCAGTAGTAGACGAAGGTGGGTACTTTGCGGATGAAGATATAGAAGATGTTTTACAGTCCATTGGGTCTGCTCTTGATAATTTAGGACTAAGGGACACAATCCTTGGAATAAAATTTGAAGGTCTGCCTGCTTCCACCGCCGGAACAAGAATGGCTGGAGCTGTGGGAAAAACCTTCCGTGGTAATGTCGGGTCGATGGATCTTACTTCTTATCCAACAACTGATATACGAAACTTTCTTCCCTATTCAGGGATTCGTACCGCAAAAGTAAATGATTCGTTTGTAGTCCAAGCGTATATAGATGAGCCGGGGTTTGCTGCTGCATCCGGACATATAATGACTTGGATTCCTAAGTTTTATACCAGAATAGTTAGTGCCACAGAGTTTTACATCCGTCCAGCACAAGCCTCTGGGTATTCCATTGAACCGGCATTTTACGATTATGCGAACAACGAAGAGAATGACGGTATATGGGTTGGCTCATTACCCGGAACATTAGATTCAGCTGATGGTACAACAAAATTAGATTCCCTACTCGGAAAAACATTACAAGTCAGTAGAACAATGATGGATTTAAGAACTTCTGCAAAAGCAAATGGAACTGATTTCTGGTTAGTTGATATTGCTACAAGAGAGGCGCTCCGAAAACTTATCTTAATTGCGATGGCAGATACAGATAGCCAGACGGTAATTGGCGGAGGTGTTACCTCAGAGACCGCCCAAGTATTAGTAACTGAAGCCAATTTATTAGCTATGGGAAATGAGTCCGGTTATATAGGAGTAAACACTGATGTACCTGTGTCATTTTTTGGTATATGGGATTTATGGGGCAATATCTGGCAATGGGTTGATGGTATTTTCAAAGTTGACAAAGAGCAGACAATTGATATTACCTCTGCTGCTGATACTGATGTAGTAACTGTTAATGGAACTGCGCTAACAAAAGGGGCTGCTGCTGATTGGCAAGATGCTGCAACTTTAGCCAGTGCAATAGATGCTCTTACTGGTGTAACCGCAACAGCTGATGGAGATGTAGTGACTGCAGCAGCAGGCGCAGGGTATGAGCTTGTTGTCGCAAAAACAGAAAATGTCGGAACGATAACAATCGCTGTGACTAAATATGGCATGTTTTATACATACAATGAGACTTATTATGATGCGATTATTGGGACGATCCCGGCTACGCTGGCAAATTATACCGAACATGCAGAAAATTTACCGCTTACAAATGGGTATATCGGAGTTAGCACAGGATCACCTGCAATCCCAACTTCTTTAACAGGAGGCGGATCTGCAACGGGGTGGTGTGATTATTTCTATCAGGCTACAGGGTATAGAGGTCTGCGTGTGGGTGGTGATTGGGCTGATGGTTCCCGTGCCGGGTTCTTCTCTTGGACCGCGTCCGCTGCGCCTTCCCACGTGTACACGTACATCGGGTCTCGCCTCCTCGGTAAACCGTAGTTTGCGGGGTCTGGGGGTGGCCAACCCCCCATTGGTTTTTGAATGTTTTTTATATTATAAGGGGCGACCTGCAAGAGGTCTGCATGTGGGTGGTAATTGGGATAATGGTTCCAATGCCGGGTTCTTCAATTGGAACGCGAACAATGCGCCTTCCAACGTGAACACGAACATCGGGTCTCGCCTCATCTTTCTGATACTTGATTATTTGTTTTTTGCAGGTCATTCCTCACCGCTTGGTGAAAATAACGGCGTTACGGATAGCTTGAGAATCTTCGGAGGATAAGCTATAGCCAGAAAGAGGATAAGTTTGAGAAAGATTAAGCATGTATGGGAAAAGATTACTGATCTCGAAAATATTAGAATGGCAATATGGCGAGCCTCTGATAAAAAAAAGCATAGAAAATCTGTCCAGCGAATATTGGAAGATGTTGATTTTTACGCGCTGAAGATTCATAAAATGCTCATTAATCAAACCTATATTCCCTCTCCCTACATTCCTGTCACTATCAGGGACGGAGGATCTCAAAAAGAAAGGTTAATTCACAAACCCAGGTTTTACCCAGATCAGATAATACACTGGGCTCTCGCACTCCCTATGCAGGATGTGTGGGAAAAATCATTATATCCGTTTTCTTGCGGATCAATCCCGGGACGTGGATTGCATATGGGAGCGACAGCAGTAAAACGATGGCTCAATAATGATAGGAAAAACACAAAGTATTGTTATAAAATTGATATATCAAAATATTATCCATCTATCGATCAGAATATCTTAATCAATCAATTCAGAAAACAGATTCACGAACCTGAAGTAAACTGGCTGATTGAGAGTA
>Ga0222694_1000210_pt1 | contig 14643 bp, 23 predicted proteins | sample AntAcemetage1333_FD_181145 | JGI IMG/M metagenome (GOLD analysis project Ga0222694, IMG submission 181145) | Saline water microbial communities from Ace Lake, Antarctica - #1333 | ecosystem: Environmental > Aquatic > Non-marine Saline and Alkaline > Saline | place: Antarctica: Ace Lake...
GAAATTTCATGGAAGAGATTGTTATGAAAAAGGGAAATGTATTTCTTCAGAAAAGACGAAATATTTCGGGAATCGAGGCGGATAATGAAAGAACATCTTATTAATTGTTTTAATTGTCGTGACAAATGTCATAAAAGTAATATGTTTACTGCCGGAGGATTATATTTTTGCTCTAAAAATTGCTTGGATAGAGTTAATAAATGCCGTTCTTTTGATGGAATGCCGACTTTATTCATTGATGGGGAGCAATCTTCATGAAACAGATGTTTGACCTGCACTGTGAATCATGCGATAAATACTACTCAGACCTGATAGACCTGAAGAAACTTCCAGAGATTAAGTGCGAGCATTGCGGGATAATTGGGAAGTTGGCGAGGTTATACTCAGAACCGCCGAATGTTCATTACAAGGGATCAGGTTATTACACTACAGATTATAAAGATAAAAAGGGGAATAAATAAAATGACAGATAAAATAAACAAACTAAACGACGAACTGAGAACCGCACACAATATGATTGAAAAACTTCAGACTAAATGTGCAACCTATGAATCATCAATCAATGCTCAGACTACAGCTATTGCCAATCTCAGAGAAGACACAAAGAAACTTGAGGACGGCGTTAATAACAATTTCCACACTATTCGTCAAATAATGCCCGTTATGGAACTATTGGAATCAACACTTGAAAACCCTAAATCCGGTATAATACTTCCCTAATTTGACAATAGGGCGTTTTTTTTATATAATCAACTTGAGGGTTTCATCCTTGTTTTTGTGGATGTTATACTGAAAGTAGAACGATAAGACAGTTATTACAGAGGTTGAACCGATAAGAGTAAGATAAAAATTCAGCGTTGCAGGAAGGTGGACAAGCTCCTGACATGAAGGAACGAAACGTTTCTTGTGTCGTTTGAAAGTCGAGCAATCGGCAAGTAAAACAAACTCGGTTCGAATCCGGGCGACGCTACAGGAACTTTACAATTTTTTACTTTTAAAAAGGAGGTAAAAATAATGGCAAGAAAAAAGAAATTAACAGTTAAAAATATAAGTGATGCTTTTCATGCGTCTGGTGGTAATTTGACCAAAGCATGTAAGTTACTCGATTGTAGTCGTCCAACTATTTATGCTAGAATGGAAGAATTTCCAGAACTTCACGACATTCGAGAAGAATCAGAAGAAATCTTTGTCGATTTGGCAAAAGCTGCATTATTACTAAAATTAAGCAGCACTGATATAGATTGCAATAATAATAATCTAATTATGTTTACACTAAAATCCAAAGCAGGATGGCAAGAGAAACAATCCATTGAGCTTACAAGTGATGGTAGTCTTTATGCCCCGCTCGCTGTTGTTCCAATAGATTATACAGACGAACAAATTCAAGAGGAATTAGAAAAAGACCAATGAGAAAAAGACCTAGAAAGTTTGTGAAACCATCGTGGCGTCCTCTCAGCAACGCTCAATATTATGGCTTGGTTTCAAAGGCTGATGATATATTATTTCATGGAAATAGAGGAGGCGGCAAGACCGATCTCCTCTTAGCTGATTTTTGTCGTGATGTGAATAAAGGATTTGGTGCAGAATGGAGAGGTATTCTCTTCCGTCAAACTTTCCCACAATTAGAAGAAGTTGTTATCAAAAGTCATCTCTGGTTTAATAAATGGTTTCCAGGTGCAAAATGGAATGCTTCCAAATATATGTGGAGATTTCCTAATGGAGAAGTTTTATATCTCAGATATATAAAAAATATGGGAGATTATAATAATTATCATGGTCAACAATTTGCATGGCTTGGCTTTGAAGAATTAACAGGCTGGCATGATCCGGCTCCTCTTGATGCTATGGATTCATGTTTGAGGTCAACTAATCCTAACATCCACTTAAGAAAACGAGGCACAACTAATCCAGCTGGGATTGGTCATGCTTGGGTTAAGAAAAAATATATTATTGGGAAACCTGCTACAATGATAAAAAATGAAATTGGTGAAACTCAAACACATTTTTTCATTGATCTCAAAAAGAATAAATTCATCATGGAAAATCAACCAAAATATATTAAGAGATTATCTATGATAAAAGATCCCAACTTATTAAAGGCTTGGTATAAAGGATCATGGGATATTGTTGCAGGTGGTCGATTCTCTCACGTTTGGGATAGTGGGTTTCATGTGCTGCCTAATTTTATTCCTCCTGCTAATTGGTATATCGACAGGGGTTTTGATTGGGGTTCGAGTAAGCCCTTTTCAGTTGGATGGTATTGTGAGTGCGATGGTTCAGAGTTTGAAATAGGTGGGATCACTAGACATTTTCCAAAGGGAACAATAATCAGATTTGCAGAGTATTATGGTTGGAATGGACAGCCTAATGTCGGAATTAAAATGACATCATCCGAAATAGGCAAGAATATAATTCAATATGAAAAAGAGATGGGGATATATGGCAGAGTCAGACCGGGTCCAGCAGATTCGAGTATCTTCGATGTAACTGAAGTTGAATCAATAGCAGATAAAATGGCGCGTGTCGGGTGTTCTTGGAAGAAAGCGGACAAAAGACCAGGGAGCAGAATCAATGGTTGGGAACTTATAGCAGATAGATTAAGTGCGGGGACTTCAGTTCCAATGGAATCACCGGGATTTTTCGTTACAAAGAACAATGTTAATTTCATTAGGACTATTCCAGATCTTCCACGTGATGACAAAAAGATAGATGATATTAATACTAATGCTGAAGACCATATTGCTGATGAAGTTAGATACCGCATTTTAGCTGGTTATCGACCTGTCAAAATGTCATCTCTACCATTTTAATTCAAAATATGTTATAATAAATCAAGGCAATTAAAATGAAAAATATATACTGTGAAAAATGTGAAAAAATATATAGCATACCGGAAGACAAGGCGGAGTTCTTCTTCATGAATGATCTATGTTATTTCTGTAGGATGAAAGTTCAAGAGGAAGTAATATTGCATCCAGGAGAGGGACGATTTGTATTTCCAGTAAGTGACGATGTGGAAACATTTAACGAGGTGAGATTGTATGAAGATTAATAATAAATATAATATAGGTGATACAGTCTATGGAGTGCGTAGAACATTGCCTTTTTCTGATGTTTGTCTTAGCGCAAGCATAAAAGAATTGAAGATAAGTTATATAGTTGTTAATGAAAAAGATTTTTATTATTCAATGTTTAATGATTTGGGTTCTTGGCATGATGGTGCATTGCATTCAACGCTTGAATCAGCGTTAAAAGCATTGAACAAATACAAAAAAGAGGTGTCAGATAATGAGTGAGAAGTCAACAAAGATAAACGTTCCCACAAAACAGTGGATGACAAAAGAACCGATAATAACGCAAATCAACACGTTATACGCTGGCACTAGAGCGATGAGATCTGCCGGTCAAGAATATCTTCCACAGTTCAAGGTTGAATCAGGTGAAGATTATGAGCGACGAATTAAATCGTCATTCCTCAATAATGAAACTAAATCAGTGATTGAAACATGCAACGGGCGCTTATATAAGAAGCCACCGGTTGTTGAAGTTGACAAAAGCTTAGATGAATTCATATTAGATGTTGATCAACAAGGCTCACACATTAACACATTCGCTCACAACGTGACTAATAACGCTCTGAGGGATGGATTCGTTTGTATTTATACAGATTACACTCAAAAAGAATTAGGTGAATCTCCTACCATGAAAGACTTAAAAGGCACGCGCCCTTACTGGTCAATGGTTAAGAGATTGGATCTTATTGGTTGGAAAACCGAAGTAATAAATGGAACATCGCGATTTACTGAGGTTAGGATAAGAGAATTGGGTGACATAGTTGATCCCGAAAATCCATTTGAAGATAAAACAGTTCCGCAAGTAAGAAGAGTATGGCTTGAAGGAACTAAAGTCTACTGGGAAATATGGCAGATAATTAAAGGAAAGTTTATCAATAATCAAAACGGTGAACTTAAGGGGATAGATTTTATTCCTCTCGATGTTGTGTATGCAGACCAGCAAGGATTTTGTTTATCAGATCCACCTTATGAAGATTTATCTTGGAAGAATATAGAACATTGGCAGAGTTCCAGTGATCAGAATAATATCCTAAGAGTCGCTAGAGTTCCGATTCTTGCGATGTATGGAGAGCAAGGCAGCGGAGATAAAGAAATTTCAGTATATACTTTCTTTGCGTTCCCCGATTCGTCATCTAAAATGGAATATGTAGAGCATTCAGGCAAAGCAATTGAGGCAGGTTGGGTTCATCTTACTAAAGTTGAAGAAACAATGTCAAATCTTGGTATCAATGTATTAAAGAATAATGTGCAGAAAACAGCTAAACAATCAGGCATTGAAGAGAATGCGCAGACCTCTAAACTCGGTTTAATGTCAATGTTGTTAAGCGATGGTATAACTAACGCACTACATACAGCGGCTCTGTGGTTAAGTAATACAGCAAAGAAAGCAGATAACAAATATATTCTCAACTCTAAAGTTGGGGTAACAGTTATTGACGATGTCGCAGTTAAGACATTGATAGAATTAAGGAAACTTGGAGACATAAGTCTTGATGATTTCTTGAATGAATTACAGCGACAGGGTGCATTGAGTGATGATTTGAATATTGAAGAATCGATTATAAAATTAGCAGAAGAGGGCGAGTCTGAGTTTGAGAATGAACCGGCACCGCCAATTATACAAACAAAACAAGGAGATGATGAAGATGTTAAAGAAAATAACAAAGAAGAATGACATATTAAAAGATATTAAAGAGTTATGCAAATTCAATTACGCTAAAGAAGCGGCTGAAAATCTTGTAAAGATTAAAGAACTTATTGAAAATGAAATTGATGCTTAAATTACATTTATTCAATTTGAAACACCGTTTTCGTTTTAAAACATACAGAATTGGAGTTTAAAATGACTGATGAAGAAAAGAAAAGAATCTGGACTGAATCAATATTGACTGGTAAGAAGTTACCACCAAAAAAAGATAATATTGATTGTCTTAAAAACTTATTTGGAATGAAGTGAAATTATGGAAACTTTAGAAATAATAAAAAAAACAAGGGAATACCTGGATTATATTGAAGAGCATATATTGAATATTCAAAAGGCGTTTAAGGAATTGAATGATTCAAAGGGATTTCAACAAACTCATTTCTGTTATGATGATTTTAAATTTTTCAGATTAAAAGATATGATAATGGGGCATGATGAAACTAAACTATCAGAGGGAGAATTTGTTCAATATAGAAAATCTTTTTATCCTACTGATATAGAAATGGAAAAATATGGAAAATATCCCATGTCAGAAGCGTGGGAGCATCATAAAGAAAACAATGACCACCACTGGGAGAGAATTGAAAAGGAATGCACCGAATATGGTTATTATCAATGTATCCATATGGTTATTGATTGGACTGCAATGGGGTATAAATTCGGGGATACAGCGAAAGAATATTACGAAAGTAATAAAGAAAAAATTAAACTTCCTGATTGGGCGGTTAAATTTATTTATGAATTATTTGAAATGCTTGAAGATGACTAAATGGCTATCAAATCCACCACAGATCAATTCAATGAAACTATGCTGGCTCACTCTATCAATATGGAGCGAGTGAAAGCAGGACAAGAGAAAGAAGTTAAGAAGTTATTGACTGATCTTTCTCTAGATGTTCAATCGCAATTAGCTAAACTCGGCACAGATAACACTAAGAAGAGTGTTAAGCGTGACCGATTGAAAAAGGTTAATGCTCAGATTGATCAATACTTCATTGATTATTATGGCGACATTGAAACATACATGGAACAGCAGGACGTTCAGACCGCAAGGCTTGAACGTGATGTTTTTGTCAATGCTATGAATTCAGCGATGGGTATTGATATTGCATCGCCTGTGATGGATAATAATAAGATTAGACGATTAGCCAAGGCTGTTAAGATTGATGCGCAACCAGCTAAGAAATGGTGGGGAAAACAATCAACGCAACGAAAGAAATCAGTTAAAGAGGTCATCCGTCAAGGTGTCGGACAAGGCAAGACTATTGACGAGATGACGAAAGAACTCAGACAAAAGGGCGGCTGGGAAGATAAGACTAAGCAGCAAGCTGAAGCTATTATCAGGACAGAAACTCAGCAGGTATTGCAAGACTCTCGTATGGAAATGTATAAGGGGAACCAAGAACTTATTGAAGCGGTTTACCATTCGGCAACACTTGACAGACGAACAACAATAATATGTGTGAGTCGTGACGGGTTGCAGTGGACGGTTCCAGAGTTCAAGCCTATAGGACATGGTAAAGCATTTATTCAGCCACCATTACACTTTCAATGCCGTTCAACTATAATGACCGTGTTGAAAACTTATGATGAATTACTCGGTGGAAAGAAACCTGTATTCTCTGAAAAGAAATTTGAGGAAGGATTCAGGTCAAGGATTAAACCAAGACCAGGTGAATCTGATATTGAATATAATGAGCGTGTTGCTCGACAGGTTGCTATTCAAAAGAAACGTATGAATAGAACGCCTGAAAATACCACTAAGGACATGGCTAAGTTTGTTAAAGCTGATAGAGGAAGAGCAGAGTCAATGCTAGGTAAAGCAAGGACTGCTTTATTTTATGAGGGGAAACTCACGCTTCAGCAATTGATAGATCAAAAGGGAAGACCTTTGACCGTGCAACAATTAGAAAAGAATTATGACTTATCTAAAGGCGAAAATAAGATTAATAAGCAGGGTGGAAAAGTTCTTAAAGTAGATATGGCAGACCCAAAAAATCCTAATTGGAATTCATACTATAAAACATTAGAAGTTGGTGACAAGTCTTAAAAACCACATACACACTTTGATATAATTATTATAGAGGGTAAAGAAAAACAAAGGAGAAAACAATGAAAGCAATTTGCAAAAGAATCCACAAAAGCAAAATCGAAAGAATAAACAAACTTCTTCAGATGGAAGAAGTTAAAGCAGAAGACATGAAATATATCAATGGAAGAGATTTTTATATTGACGACACAGACAAATTCAAAAAAGGTTTGACTTTAATTAAAATTATTCTAGAAAATACAGTAAAAGAAGAACAGATTGAAGAATTATTTCGCACTGCTAATTTAATTTCAATTTATGACAGAGATATTGGTAAGGGTGTAGACGAAGGACAAGCAATTTATATTTATTGTTAATTAAGGGGTCAACATGAACAAAACAAATTATAACAATTCCCATAACTGTCCGATATGTCACGAAACTTATAACTCAGAAATTTCGATGAGAAGATGTCAGGAATTATGTTCTAAATAACCTTCTAACTCCACAAAAACCATATCAACCATTCATAACAAAGCGACTCGCAACGGGTCACTTTTTTTATTATCTTAAACATCTTAAGGTTAGGTTGACTCCTGCCTTGTTCCCATTTCTTCACTACACTCAAACTCACGTCTAGCATTATAGCTACATCTACCTGTGTTTTATTATTATTTCTGCGCCATCTTTTTAGTGGATGTTGTTTTAATTTCATATCTCTATTATACCACAAGGGACAAATTCTGTCCTCTTGACGGTCACTGGTCACATATATTATAATAAGTAATGAATACGGCTTGCTGTGGATTCAGCAATTTTGGAGGAATATTATGGCTCTTTTGAATAAGGTAGAAAATCTGGATGGAGTTTCAGAATCATTGCATGAACATTACAAACCCGTTGAAGGTGGCGGCTATTCTCTTGATGTTTCAGGTATGATACTTGAAGAATCAGTAGTAGGATTAAAGAACTCACTTAATGAAGTTATTGCTAACAGGGACGGTCTAAAGAAAGAATTAAATCCCTTTAAGGAAGCGGGTCTTACTGACCCCCTAAAGATTTTACAGGACTTGACAGACTATCAGGAACTAAAGAAAATTGATCCAAGCAAAGAAGCAGATAAATTGGCAGCAGAAAGAACAGAGATTGTAATAAGAGAAAAATCTCAGGAGTTTTTGACCAAACTCAAAAGCCTTGAAGATGAATCATCAGGCTATAAGAAGAAATTTGAACAGAGTGTTTTGACTAATGCTATATCGAACGCGATAAGCAAACATGATGGAATCTCAGACCTTTTAGCACCAATGCTAAAAGAGAGAGTAAGATTTGATGGCGAAAAAGTAACGGTTCTTGACAACATGGGAATGATTGACAGAAACAATGCTGGCGCTGAAAAAACACTTGAAGAATTAATAATTGAAATAAAAGAAAATGAAACTTTCCACGGTGCTTTCAAAGGAATGATAAAAGCTGGTTCAGGTAAAAACCCTGCAAGTCCAGGCGCACACACAGGAGCAAATGGAAAGATAAGAATAAAGAATGGCGACGTGGCAACAATAGCAGCGCATATGGCTGATGTGAAAGCGGGCAACGTTGAATTTTATTATTAAAAAATAGTGAAAGCCACAATGTCTCAGGCTCTCACAAGAATAAACAAAAAAATCTAAGGAGTGATTTATTGTGGCAAACGATTTTAGTGCTGTTATTCAGACGGCAGTTGTGAATGCGTTAATGGTATTAAGAAGTAAGACAGTTATGCCTGCTCTCTCTTCACGAGAAAGCGAATACAAGGCGGGGGAAATTTCCTCACAGGGTGAAACTGTTCAGATTCCAGTTCATGAAGCTTTATCTGTTGCAGACGTGACAGCAAGTTCTACACCTCTCTCAGCAACAGCTTCAGACCCAACTTACGTTAATGTTTCTCTTGACCAGTGGAAAGAGACGAACTTTTACGTAACAGACAAAGAAGCCGGCGAAATTCTCAACATGGGCGATCTTTTCAATAACAAAGTAAACTCTGCGGCTAATGCTCTCGCAAAAAGCGCAAATGAATATCTTTTCTCTCTCGTTGATGATGCTCCTGTAACAGGAAAACCAGGCGGAATTTATAACGCTGTAGGTATTGCTGGAACTACACCTTTTGCATCTACTATGGACATTATTAATGAAGCGTCCGCTCTTCTCAACAAACACGACGCGCCAATTGAAAACAGATATGCTGTTCTTGATTATAGTGCAGGTTCTAACCTCAAGAATATTGCAAAATTTTCTGAAGTTGACAAACGTGGAGCAGACGGAACACTTCTTAACGGAACACTCGGAAGAGCTTATGGCTTTGACTTCTTTGAAGATGGTCAGATTCCATATCATAATGCTTCAGGCACAGCCGCAACAATGACTATTGTTGCTTCTTCTACTTCCAACGCTCTTATCGTAAATATGGCAGATGCTTCTGGCTTATTCTCTATTGGTGACATTCTTGCCATCAGTGGTGGAGTTCAGACTTACATGGTTATTGCTTCTGCTGGTATCTCTTCAGGTATCTCAGGAACTATTTCTGTTACTCCTGCAATCTCTGGAACATTTGCGACAGCAACGGTCGTAACACATTCCGCAGATCAGAGAGTAAATCTTGCATTCCAGAGAGGCGCTTTTGCTTTTGCAAACAGACCACTCGGAAATGCACTCAGTCTTTATGCTGGTGGTGGCGCGCCAATTAACATGTTTGAAATGACAGATCTACTTACAGGTATCTCAATCAGACTTGAAATCATTCGCCAGAACAAACGCTATGTTTGGCAGTGGGATATGCTTTACGGCGGTCAGATCATCAGACCTGAACTCGCTGTAAGAATCATGGGTTAATATAATAACTATTAGGCTCCATCTTCCGGGGTGGAGTCTTTTTTATAAAAACTTTTCGGAGGTTGAACACAATGAAAAAAGTATACGGAGAAACAGGAGTTTTATTAATCATTTCGGATAAACAATTAAACGAATATCTTGCAGATGGTTACACAGAAGAAAAACCTGTTTTTAAAAAAGAATCGAATAAAAAATAATGGCATTCACGCCTGAAGACGGAACTGGATTATCAGATGCTAATAGTTATGTGACTATTGCGTATGCTGATGAATACTTCCTTGACAGAAATGAAACATCATGGGCGAGCGCTACAAGCGCCACTCAAGAGGCATCATTAATTAAGGGAACCGATTACATTGAGTCGAGATATAAAAGGGTGCAAGGGCAAGCAGTTAATTCAACTCAGGCTCTTATGTTTCCTGCTTATGGGATGATCAATGACGATGGGTATATAGTTGGTTCAGATTCAGTTCCGGTTGAAATAAAGCAAGCATGTTGCATTCTTGCTCTTGAAGTTTTAAACGGCGTTGATATTAATGCAGCGATTGAAAGAACAACATCAGAAGAAAAAGCTGGACCTGTTCAAGTAAAATACTCGGACTCGTCCGCACCTGAAACTCTTTACGCTCAAGTAAACGGATTAGTTTCGACATTCCTCTCTATGCTCCCCGCATATGGCGGACAAGGGAGATTAAACCGTGGCTAATCTTGGAACAATAGTAAAAGGTGTCATAGATAAGTTAGGCAAAGTTGAAATAACTTTGACACAGAATACAGTGGGCGCTTATAATCCTGCTACTTCTACTTATGCTTCAGGCACACAGGCTACTGATTCTTTTTACGTTTATCCAGACAAAGTTAAAAAAAATCTTATTGATGGCGATAACATAAAATTGAGCGATTTAGTCATCTACTTTTCACCTGAAACGACAACTCTTACTCCGGCTCAAAACGATCTCATAACATTCAAGGGTGAAAACTATAAAATAGTTTATATAAACGATATTTACTTCAAGGGTGAAATTCCTTTACTTTTTTGTGTGGTGAGGAAATCATGAACTTAAGAGAATTTACAGCACATCTAGAAAAGCAATCTGAAGTGCTTGCGACAGTTGTAACGAGTATTCAAAAAAGAACTATTGCAGAGATTCATGATTCATTAATTGACTTGCCATCAAACGGCGGAACTCCTATTGATCATGGAACAGCAAGAGGTTCATGGGGAATAAGTGAAGGTTCGGCTGGTTCTTATGTATTACAACAACCTGGAGCAAATGCTGAAGGTGTTGTTTACGGAGAAGACGCGGCAAAGAAACAACAGAATAAATTGAGTAATATTAAGCCTTTTGGTATTTGGTGGATATTTAATAATCTTCCCTATATAGTGGATCTCAATAACGGTTCATCAGATCAGGCTCCGGCTTTGTATGTTGAAGATGTAGTTGAAAGAGTGAATGAAGAAATGATTCAAGCACTTGGAAACAATAACCAAACGGTCGATTCTCTTGAAGTATTGGTGGAAAAATAATGGGTGCTTACTCAGACATAAGGCAAGCAGCCGAAACAAAATTTAATACCGATTGGGCGAGCGCAACTCAAGCGTTTTTTGCTAAGGAGAATGCAACGCCACCAAACGACGCGGCATGGGTGCGTATGGGTATTAATTATTCAGAAACAACTCAGAAGAGCATGGGAACTTCTGCGAATATACATAGAAAAACCGGATTGATATGGATACAGATATTCACTCCATCACCTGATAATTCAAGTGATTTCTCTCCGGCTTATGATGACGAATTAACACAGAAAGCGGCCGACATCTTTGCAAGTCAATCAATAACGATTGGCACAAGTAGAATAGTTTGCCGTGACGAAACAATAAATAACATAGGGCAAACTGGCGCATGGTTTCAGACTAATGTAACAGTGCCTTTTTATTACGATGAGGTGAAATAAATGTATGGTTTTATAAGTTTAGCAAAAATTCCTGGTGGTTTTAAAACGGTAACTCTTGCAAGTGATGCAGCTTTATCTTTAACTGACGCAGGTGTTGAAATTAAAAAAAGTAGTCAACCAGCAAACGGTGCGTTGATCACTTGCGAAACACAAGCAATAAGATACACATATGATGGAACAACTCCTGTTGCTGGCTCAGTTGGTCATGTATTGTTTGCGGGTCAAGCTTTGAGGCTTGAGGATGTCGACGTTATACAGAACTTTGAGTTTTGTAATGCAGTAGCGGGAGCAAACGGAACTATTCAGATTACAATTGAATATCCTAGTAAGCAGGGATTTTAATGAAATATATTTTAATAATTTTATTAATGTTGATTCCTTTTACGGTGTCTGCACAGATGCCAGGACCCCCACCATTGACTGGCTTAACAGGCGATAATGTTGTTTTGGACACAACTAATTTTGATAATAATCTTGGTCCTGGTGACGATACAACTCAGAAAGCATTGGACACTCTCGATGATGCAGCAGGGGGTTCTGGTATTTCATATAGTAATGCACAGGCAATGTTCACGGATAATGATGATGGAACTTGGGATACTGTGGAAAGTCAAGTTGTAAGATACGGCATAAACAATTTAATTTGGGCGAAGTTATCTACAATTTTAGGCGGAACTGACATAACGGCTGATGTTTCAACACCTGGACAGGTTACGCTTAATTATTCAGGAACAAGTATTGCACTTTCAGACTTTATCGAAGGTATTGGAATTGAAATTGATACAAGTGAAACAGGATTAGCATATTTTGATATTGACTATACTGTTTTACCTTCTCTTTCTTCATTCGTTGATAGCGATTCTGTAACGTGGAACACCTCAGAAGTGGGCGTTGTTATAGCGACAGCAAGCGGTGGAATATCTTTGGGCGACGTTCAAAATATGGTAGTAGATAGCGAATCTGTAACATGGGATACGTCCGAAACAGGCGTAATGATAGCAACTGCTACAGCACCTTCATTTTCCACTGAAACTTATCTAAATATCATGAGTTCAAATGCTTCGGGAATATGTGGCAACCTCAAAGGTTTATGGGGCATGACAGGTGCTACAACTGCTCTGGAAGATTTATCTTATGCGATTCATTCAGGAACTCTCGAAGGAGGTTTGACTTTTGCAACTGATAGAAGTGCTAAGAATATGGGATACACAACATTATTCAACGGCACAACAGATTATATTGATTTGGGTGATAGTGATGATTTCTCTTTCGGTAATGGTGCCGTTGATATGGCTTTTAGCGTGTGCTTTGTAGTTACCGATGATTATTCTTCTCAAAAAAGAATTGTAACAAAAACAGACTATGATAATATTGCAACTGATTTTGAATATTTTATTCAAAATGATTCTATAATTTTATATGTTTTAAATACTAATAATAAAATTTCGGCAACTTTAGACACTACACCAAGTTCGGGAACTCATTTTCTTTCCTTTACTTATGATGGGTCTAGTTCCCCAAATGGATTAAAAATATACGTGGATGGAATTTTGGGTGCTACTACCAATGCAGAAACAGGAACATATACAGCGATGTCTAACACTAACGCAAAACTTTATATAGGTGCCGCACAAGACGGAGCTAGTGCGAACGGATATTATGACGGCAGTATTTGTTTTTCTTCCATAGAAAAATCAGAAATGACGGCAAGTGAAGTTTTCAGACTTTGGAAATTAGTTCAGGGAGTTTACGGATTATGAGAACTGCCATAGTATTAATTTTTAGTTTAATTTTGTTACAAGGGTGCTTTCCAAAAATCGGAAAGACTATGGATAAATTTTTCTATTCAAATGTTACTGAAATTGAAATGATAAAATTTGCTCTTTCGCATAAGAAAATTTCTGATTATTCCACCATGGAAAGCATTCATTCTTGGATGATTTCCAACATGACATGGGAGCAGGATTCGTGGGGTGGATTCTTAGATTATCCTAGAGATCCGAAAAGAACTTTAAAAAGGAAACGAGGAGATTGTGAAGATTTCTCAGGTCTTGCAATTGAAGTATTAAAAAGAAATAACATTGAATCTTTTTATTTCGCAGTATTAGAAGATTCAGAAAAAATAATAAAAAAAGGTCACGTGGTTTGCCTAGTGAAACTGAATAACAGTTATTATCACATAGGAAACTACAAGAAATTGTATGGGCCATACAATAATTATAAGTCAGTTGCTTCATCTATTTTTCCTAAATGGAAAACATACGAAGTAAAAGACTACAATTTCAAAACAATAAATAAAAATTAATTAAAAGGCGGGTGCTAAAAAATGAGTTTCTCAGACACAAGTTTATTTCAACTTTATTACGTTGAAGAAGCAACTTTCGGAACAACACCGACAAGTTCAAAAATGACAGAGTTTAGAACAACAGGCGAAGGAATTAACTATGCAATTGACTTCACAGAATCAGTAGAATTAAGATCAGATAGACAGGTTCCGGATTTGGTTAAGGTTGACGCTTCAGTTGCAGGTCCAGCAAACTATGAAGTTTCCTACGGATCACATGATGACATATTACAAGCAGCTTTATTCGGTCTTTGGACCAGTTCAGTTTCTATTGCTACATCTACAGATATATCTTGCACGGCAACAGGTGCCTCGGGCTATCCAGAATTTCTTTCCACAACAACTGATTTTATAACATCGGGTGGTGGCGCTATCGCTTCTGGTATGTGGATTAATGTTGCGGGTTTCGCATCAGCAGCAAATAACGGATTATTTCATGTAAGAAGTCTTCCAACAAGTAATTCATTAGCCATTTACGAAGAAACAATCGGCACCGAAGCATCAGGCGCTGGCGTTACAATGATCAATGACGGTATGCTTCAGAATGGTGTAACTAAGAGAAGTTTCACATTCGAAAAATACATGTCAGACATTGGAATGTATCAGGCTTTCCAGGGTTGCAGAGTCGGGAAATTATCAATGGATTTTAAAGCTGGTTCAATTCTCGGTG
>Ga0222694_1000211_pt1 | contig 14635 bp, 20 predicted proteins | sample AntAcemetage1333_FD_181145 | JGI IMG/M metagenome (GOLD analysis project Ga0222694, IMG submission 181145) | Saline water microbial communities from Ace Lake, Antarctica - #1333 | ecosystem: Environmental > Aquatic > Non-marine Saline and Alkaline > Saline | place: Antarctica: Ace Lake...
TTTGCCCCTCTAAGATTTGCCTCCGCAAGATTTGCCTTTTCAAGAGTTGCCCCTCTAAGATTTGCTCCTTCAAGATTTGCCTCCGCAAGATTTGCCTTTTCAAGAGTTGCCCCTTCAAGAGTTGCCCCTGCTTCAATTATATATTTTTTTCCGTTTATTGTTTTTTCCATCTTATTTCTCCTTCCTATTCAATTCTAGGAAATTTATTTGTTTCACAAACTTGTTTAATTTGCCCTTGTATTCTTGGTTAGCTACTTCAAGAACCCACTTCATGTATTGAGTATTATTCATAATAACACCCCAGCACTAAGTTCCATAATTAGATTCTGGCATTGTAATACGTCAGATTTAAGTTCTTCTATTCTTGCAGTTAGATTCTTAATCTCTGCTTGACTGAAATTAACCCTATCCCTTAAACTCTTAATAATGTCTGTTTTAACTTTGCTCATTTTTTTATTCCTCCTAAATGCGTTTTGGGATGAATTGATTTAACTCATCTTATAATTATATAACACCCTCTAATATATAAATGTTTTGTTTTATTTGTCCAAAAATAGGGTTTAGTAGCCTTCAATCAAACAAATAGTCATGAAAATAATATAAAATACAATATAACAATTTAAGAAAAACATATGCCAACTCATGTCCCTTACTTCCAGAAGAATCTGCTTAGGGTAATCCATTATTCTTGACTTATAACTCATCTTATAATAGTATAATCATATAACTGTTATAAATCTTCTGGAATGAAAATCACAAGATATTTAAATGCTGGATTATATTCATATAAATAGAACCCATAAAATAAAATTGTTTTATTTTTATTTTATTTTTGGGAAAAAATGTTGTGTGTGGTATGATAAAGAAAAAATAGACCAAACAACTCATCAAAGTAGGTTAATATTCTTTATCTTTATAAATATTGTTATTTTAGTTAGATAATAGAACATTAATTTAAAACAAAATTAAAACTATAATATCAATGAACACCACACACAACCCAAATAAATAAAAAAATAATTAAAAATTGATTGTATTTTTATGTTTTTAATTAATGAGTAATGAAAAGAGCGAGGTGTGTTTAATGGGGCGAAAAAAAGTAGGTCAGTTTGGCAAGACAACAAGAAGTGTTTGTTTGGATAAGGTAGTGATTCAGAAACTAGAAGAAAGGTCCAAACAATCTGGATGTTCTATAAGCAGTATAGTTAACTTCATTGTGAGACATAAGGTTCTAATTGATAATGAATATTACAGAGAATTAGCAAAATACCATTATTTGAAGTTTCAAGAATATAGGTATATGCAAGAGTCTATGTCAATAGTTCAAGAAGTAGAAGGGTAGGAGGCTCTGGGTGGGTTCGGTGAGGGATGGTTTAGAAAACCCAGAACCCCCATAAAAATACTGCCCAAACCTCTCCAAACAGGCATGGGTTGAATTCTCTCAGTAAGGGTGCAATATCCCCCCAACCCGGATTATAAGCCATTAGGTTTGGTTTATTTGGTTCTTGGCTTAACCCAGTATTCTACTGAATCTAATAGGAACTTACCTACAAGTGTTGCAAATCCAGACATCATTGGATCATTAGTAGCTAACCAACTTGCCATCAGTGGAAATCCTACCTTAAGAACTTCCTTGATTGTCTTCTGGTTACCTTTCAACCACTCTACAAAACTCCAACCTTTGAAACTCATCTTTTCTTTCTTTGCCATTGTATTCCTCCTAATCTAATATGTGTGCGATTAAGAACCCTAATATTGACATTGAGAACCCATAAGAACCAAGAATCAATTTCTGCATTGTGTTTATTCTTCCACAATTGGATTCTATCCGTTCATTTGTCTTGATGATTCCCTCATTGACTTCCATGACGGAAGATTTAATTGATTTAATTTCATTATAAATGTCCTGGTTGGTTATATTGACAAAGGTATCTGTATTATCTTGTCTCTTTATTTGGGGTGCCATATTAATCAATATCAGGTTTTTTGTTATTTAAGTGTATCTCTTTATTTTAGTTTGAATTTCTTATTCTTCAGCGTCTTGATAATACCATCCATGCTCTTAGTCTTGCTGTTTTTGATAAGTTCTTGTTCTTCTAATTTCTTATTAATGTCCCTAATGAACTTATACTCACCAGCAATCTCATTCCTCCACCCTTCTCCTATTGGATAACAAAACCGCTTTCTAGTTCTATCTTTGACTTCTATCTCAACAGTGAACCCCGCATTTTTAGTTGTTATGTTTATGATTTCAAATTCTACCATTTTCTTCATTCCTCAATCAATTTGGGTATTTGTCCATTATGTTCTTCTTCTGTTCCTTGTTCTAGTACATGATTTAAATGTTCTTCTGGATGACCAAAACTCATCTCACAGATAGTACATTCTAATCCGTAAGCCCATATAGGATATTTCTTACAAATCAATGCTTTTAATATTTTAAGTAATGCGTTCATTTTCTCCTCCTAATTATCCATTTGGTGTTTAATTTTGACTATTGCTTGGATTAAATCCGGTGTTGCGTGGTTGGTTAGAATCTTAATACGCCACCAACCCGTAGAATTAGGGTACACCCCACCACCAAAATCTATGTTCCAGTTAAGAATATCGCCAGTTATATTAGTGCCATAACAATCCCATTCTTTATCTACATCATCCCACTTATCAATTGTTACTGTTAAGCTGGTTGCATTTACGCTTCCTGCTTCACCCACACCATCACCAATAGTTATTGAAGCTGTGCCTGAATCAGAATCGCCTGTAAGTGCTGGGGTTTTAGTTGAATCGGACACATCAGCAGTACCATTATCCACATCATAACTATCGGGTATTGAATGGGAATGCGATTGACCCCCGCCATGAACTTGTAACTCGCCATTATAATCATTATTAACTGAACTATACACATCTGCATATACTGTTGAAGTAGAAGAACCAAAAACAGGAAACATAAAAGTCTCTCTAATCACATAACTGTGTACCCCCGTATTTGCACCCATATTATATCTATTAGCATAATAATTACCACCCATGTGTAACCTTATCCCCACATCAAAATCACCATCACTAAAATCAGCTTCAATTGCCACCCTAACATAAATAAAATCAAATGTTCCAGAAATTGCTTCTGATAATTGGTTATTATTCCAACCAACAGATAACGTATCTCCAGTAAAACTATCACCACCTTCATCAGACATCATTGTATAAGAACTACTTGTAAGTGTGGGTACGCCATGATTATGGCCTCCATCTGTTGCGTCATGTTTATGTGAGGCAGTTGCACCCGGACTTAAATCATGGTCATGGCCTGAATCCGTTGCAGTCCCCACACTTTCCCTGAATTTATCAATATCATAATCCACACCAAATGAAGTTACTCTCATGTTCCCCGCTTCATCCTCAAATCGGGAATCTATATAAAACGGAATCTCCAACCCGTAACTACTATTTCCATTAATAAGCCCACTCCATTGACATAAGTTACTTGAACCCTGCATATAGGTATTGGTGTCCCTTATCTGTTTCCTGATTTCGCCCAGTTGTTTATTACCATCCTTAACGGCTTTTGCGAATGATGAGTTTGTTACTTGTAACCCCAAAACCTCTGTAGAACCAAAGAATCCCCTCTTCACTCTTGTTACTCTTACTTCTTCTTCATCAAGGCCAACATCTTCTGATGTGATTGTTAGAATATCTCCCGCTTCAATATCCCATTTAATATCTTTTACTTGAAACTCATAAAGTTTAGTGGGGTCTTTAGATAGGGCAACCTCTTTATCTGCCAGATTATCTACGGATGTCTGGTCAATACAAGTCCTATCAACCACTATTTTTTTAATAATGCCATAGGCAGATTGAGATGTTGCATCCTGCCCATGCCCGGATGTACTCATTAGTTGGTCATTACCATCACCCTTACCATATACTGCCACATAATTTGCTATGGGGTAGGTTGTAGTAAACCTCAAATTATAGAAATCTATCCCTCCATCCATATTACCAATTGAAGTGGCACTACCTTTATGGTTAGTAATACCAATCTCAATATCAGAAGTGTCAGTATAATCAACAAATAAATCCTGTGCTGTTTTCTTTAATAAGGTTGTGATTGCGTTCCATAATGAATCTGATTTACTTACCTTTAAATCTACCGATAACCCTGTAGCAATACTTTCAGCAGATAAATGTGTGCTTTCGGCTATCAGTGCCGAAAAGATGGTTGCAGAAGCTGTTGCTAACCAAGGTGAATTTGCATATGCGCCATGTTCTTTAGCTAACCAAATTTCATGACCAGAAGCATGAACAACTAACCCGCCCCCATCTACATAATCAATATGATCAATCAGGCCATAGAATGCCCTTGTACTATCTTTTAAGATTTCTAATGTGGCACCCATAACTAAAGCTGTCCTTGTGGATATACTAATGCTTGAGAACCTTAATTCTGCCTCATTAACATCATTCAGACAATCCGTATATGAGAATGCAGCATCTGGTTCTACTGAAACTGCGTTCCCTCCTTGTGTTGCTGTTATCCTGAATTCACTCATAGTTAATCACATATAATACCCATCATAGAATGTTTTTATTGGGTTTGATATATTGGTTGTTGTAATTGTTGATACATTAACTCCTGTTGATAGAACTGGAAACCCAGTCCCACCAGTGGTACTAACATTCCTTGTCCTTGTACTATCTATAGTAACATACCTATACTCAGAAACATAAATACCTCTACCAGAATCAGACATTTTAACTAATGAAATTACAATATCTTCTCCAGCATCTCCCGCAACTGTTGTAATCTTGAATGAATTGGTCTCATCTGTAACTGTTATATCTGTTCCTCCAGAAGTGACTGTGCCTGTGATTGAATTAATATAGGTTGTTGCATTACCAGCATTAGTGCCTGCTGTCTTTGCTGTTGACCCAAACAAAACGCCTATTAAACTCTGGAATGTAGCAACATAATCAATGAACATGGTTCTACCACCCGCGTGTACTTGTTTAATCTGTTTACCGATAACAAGTAAGAATTTATCAGATTCAAAATATAACTTCTTGATTTTATCTGATTGTGCAATATGTTTGGCTATACTCCTATAATCACTCCAGATATTTGCACCCGAAGTATGACCTGAAAGAACAACCAATTTGGGTGCAAAGCCACCACCACTAACAACAATATGCCTATTAGAAAATGGGATTTGAGTAATTTCTGCATTAGTATCTAATTGATAATCTGCAACATTTGGGTTATAGCCCCAAGTAAATGTGTCTGCTGTTCCCTCATAATTTTCTATTTTCATGGTCATGTGTTTGACCCCGTTGAACTATATGAATCTGTTGAGTTCATAGCCCAACCCCTAGTTGTGATTGTCCAGTTCTTGCTTTTAAGATATTCTTCACCAGCCCTGATTGCCCTATCTGACATGGTTTTGCTTGAAACTAACCTTCCCGTTGTGGGATCAATTTCTGGTGTTGATTGAGCACCATGGTCTGTAGTTATTGCATACCGATTAACTAAATCAAGATATTCTCCAGTTCCTCTATGGCTTTCTGCATAAATTATCTGATCTTTTGCAGCTTGGGGAATAGGAACATTCATAATAAGAGTCTCTGGTTCAGAAATGGCATCCCCCACTTTAATTGCTGCCAAAATAAGCAATCCTGCCAATATTGACCCCGCAACAACAGGTAGTAAAAAGGGTGCCAATGCACCTGCAGCAATATTTAATGCAGGACCCAAACCCAAGATTTTAACTAACCCAGCAAGTGCAGCAGTAGTAGCAACACCACCAATAACTGTAGCAAACAAGTCTGGATGTCCAGAAGCCCAATTAGCTAACCCTTCCATTTTAACAGATAACCAATCAAAAATTGGTGCTAACCCTTCCCCCAAACTTCTTATCATTGAATCCCATGATGTCTTAATTGAAGCCATGCTTCCTGCCAATGCAGGTGCTTTTCTTGATGCTTCATATAACATTCCAGTAAATGCGGTGCCAGCAACCATTACAGCTTTACCCAACACACTTACTCCTAATTCAAGTCTTTTTAAGTCGCCACTTGTTGTTTTAGAATCCTTTTGTGTGTTCTTCATGGATTGATGTATAAAACCAAATGCTTGTTTAATCTCATCCACATTCATCCCCGCAGTGATTTTCATGCTTGACATTTCTACCATTTCATTTTCCTCATCATGTTGCTGATTTGTTGTTCTCTCATTCCTTTCTGTCCAATGGCTTCATGGATTGCCATTATACTTTTGATGTCCTTTGCATCACATTTATTGAACTCAAGGGGGCTGATTCCTTTTGTCCAGCTTATATATTGAAACCAGGCCAATATGGCATATTTTCCTTTGATTGTCATCCCCAATTTAGGGTTGGTTTGCTGTATTTCTATAATTAATTTTTTTTTTGGTTTTGTTCTTGTAAAGTCCCAGTATCAATCTTATTGATTGCTCTGATAATTTTTGAGAACATCTTTGGTTTTAGTTTTGATATTAACATCCATTTCTCATCATGTTTAAGTAGTTCCCAATCCTTTTCCAAGCCAATAATCTTATGGATTAGTTCCTTAGTGTATGGTGCTTTCTTTAGGTTTCTAATTTTGCATTTGTTCAACATAGCAACATCTTGGATATAACTACCTTTATCATCCACAAGCATATATTCTTTAAGCCATTCATTTTCTTCTCCTGCTGTGGTTGGTTTATAACCAAACTTAGCACCATCCAATTCAAACTCAATAACCCCTTCCTCTTGGAAATGTTCTTCATACATTGTTTTTACCTCTTGGTCTTGTTTAATATGTTTCTGTTGCGTCAGTTGCAACCATAGCCACTGATAATGAACTCCAAACAATATCAGAGTAAGTCACTCCTTCAAGTTGTGTTGGTTCATTACATTGTGCATATCTTAATCCTGTGAATGTTATTAGTAACTGGTCATTAGAACCCCGATAGAATAACAAGGTGTTTGTCCCAGTTACTGCAACTGCAGAATCCCAATGGTCAAGTTGCGTATCATCTTTTTTATTGATACTCATTGTCCCAAATATCTTATGTACTTTAGGAATTGGTTCTCCTATTTCTCTATTTAAGGTAGAGTTACAATATCTTGAATCATCTTCATTGATTCCATTATCAATATTAATCCCACCAGAATTGACTTCAACTGTTTCTGTTGAATTAACTGTCCATTTAACCATCCTAAACTGGTATGGTGTTGCTGTGATTGCAGATAGGCTTGTAACTGATGTACCTATTGAATAACCCTGTGCCACACAATCTAAACTAACAGCCATTAATGCGTCAGTTCCTTCTCCTGATGATTTCTTATAAGAGATAGATGCCTTTTTAACCACACAACCATCAAGGGTAATTACCCTATCTGTGGTTGCTTGTCTTGCCCATTCTAATGTGAAACTCTCAATAGTATTAGCTATTGTGAATGTATGGGTATATTCGCCTACACTACCACCATTTGCTACGGAATAACCACAATACTGTAAGAATTTCCAATTAGTTGGGCAGAATGTTAGTGTAAATGGTAAACTTAAAGACCCTGCAACCTTACTTGCAATTGTTCTTGCATCTGCACCTGCTGTTAAAATATCTTGCCAGTTCTGATTGAAGTCGGGGTCTACCCTTGCATTTAATCCAATTACTTCTGTGGGTGTTACTCCTGTTCCGTATGTGGTTTCAGAACCCCAGCTTATTTGTTCCCGTTTTCCGACTAAAAATTCTGTAAATGAAATCTTAATCACCTCCTGTGATTTTTCCCAATCTTACCATCTGGAAAGTGTATTTTACTATGACACTTATCACAAACAGATTGTAAATTAAGAATCTTATTATTTTTTCTGTTTTTATCTTTGTGATGAATAACAATTCTTTTTTTATCTTCTCCACAAATTGAACATTTATTTGATTCAATCTTTTTTCTATATCCTCCATCAATGTAGTTATAAGGTATTTTACTGTTTTCTGACATTTGTTTCTTTGTTTTTTCACTATGTTTTTTACCTTGCATACCATAACTAGGATTTTTTCTAATAGCCAATAATCTTTTCTCTTCTGTTTCTTCATCATGTTCATGTCCTTTTTTATATTGTCCTGAGTTAGGTCTTGTAGCAGAACATCTCTTGCTACAATATTTTCTTTTTCTCCAATCTTGTGCTTCAAATTCCTTTCCACATATCTCACATATTTGTTTGATAAACATTTATACCACCAATCATTACTATAATTTAGTGATATATAAATATTCTCTTTTTCCTATTAAAATCACCCTATTCTGTTTAAACTAATTGACCCTATTTAAGTCTAATGCTTTAAGTTCAACCTCCACAACTTTATGGAAGCATTGGTAAGTTTCATCGAATGGCAAATCCTTTGGTACTTGTGTGATGTTATAATTGTAAAGTGCAGGGAATAATTCTGATTCTGAATCCTCAAATGCTTCCGTTATTTTAGCTGCAATATACTCTGCCAATTCTTCTCCAGTATATGCCCTGCTTGAAATGGTGAATATTTGGTTAGTTTTGCCTTCTTTAGTCCAAATATCTATCTGGTAATGAACTGTTGATTCAACAGGTGCGTCTGAGTTACCTAACCTCAACCCGGAACCACTAATGGTCATGATATTGATTCTTGGGAAACTAGTACTCCCCAAATCCACTCTTGGCTTGTCCCAATAAATCCAATTTGAAGTACCATATTTATATGAAACTACTACTGCATCCCCCACTGTCAATCCAGTAAAGAATATTACTTTCTGGTTTCTGAAATCTATCCAGTAATCTTCCCATTTAGTTACTGCAGTACCTTCAACAGTAACACCCGTAATGCAACTTATAGTTCCAGAGGTGGGTGTGCAAGTGAAATCTGTTTGCCCAGCTGTTGCTGTGAATGTATCAGAACCGGATGTCTCTGCTCTTGCTCTTGGATCTATTAAGTTCTTTCTCAAGAAATCTACAAGGATATATTTTGCTGGTAAAAAATCAGACATTTTCAGCCTCCAATGCCTTATTCATATATTGAGGCATCCATTTCTCTTTAACTTCATTCATGGCAGGCCTGAAAAAAGGATGTGCATTCACTCCTTGTTTAGCAATCTTCTGTTGAATAGCATACCCCATACCTTCATCTCCACCATGTCTTCTAGCCCATTCAATCAATGGCTTAAGAGGAACCCAGTGTGCCCTAGTCCCATATTCCATCCGAATCCCATAAGAAACTCCATCCTCTAAAGTATAAGTATCAGAGTTCTTGGAATTGGGATGTAAGAATATACTTGCCCTTAATTGTCCTAAATCAATTGGTGCAAACCTTATCGCTAGTTCTTTCATTTTAATCATTGATAAATATAAAGCGTACCTCATCCTCCTGATAGCATCCTCTGAATCGAGTTTCTGTTCTATCTTAACTTCAAAATTCATGTTCATGCTGTACCCTCTGATGTGATGTTCTTAATAATGCAACTCCTGAATATCTCTGTATCATTGGTATAGGGTTGCTTTAAGATATTGGTTACTTTCCATTGAACTGAATATTGGTCAGTGACTATATCGCCTTCTTTAACTTCATCAGTACCATTTGTAGCTAATGTCTTGCAATAAAATTTAGAATTGCCAGGCACAGCCAATCCCATCTCATGTACATTCCTATCCTTTTCAGAGATGTTTTGTATCATGCCAACCATTGAGAATGTGGATTCTGATACTGCACTTACTGTACCCATAGAATCTGTAGTCTCTGTTACTCTGGTGATTGTATAAGTAGTGCCATGTTCATTCATAACACTATTAAAGTCTGATAGTGCCTTTGCACCTAAATTATATGCCATTTCTTACCTCTTGGTTTTTATCTATCCGAACCCGTAGCAAAAAACATTGTTCTTTGTTTTCTACCAATCCTATCTAATAATGAATCTATCCTCATCTTGAGGAACTCCATGTTCTGTTTGCCTTTAGTGTGTAGTTCACCTTTGTTTACTGAAAATTCAGCCAGATTATAACTATTTACGCTGTCATATTGACCGCCCAGAACCATCACCCATGCTTTGATTCCAGCCATTGAAGCTGCCAATTCAGTAACCATCCTTGGCACATCTGCATAGCCATAGGTATATTCCACCTTTAAATTATTTGTTCCTTCCGGTAATGTCTGCGTTTTTAAGACAAACCTACCTGTTGGCTTAATATCATTAGTAGTTGTATCATTAGCCACTTCAAGCCAGTAATCATCACTTTGATAAGTCTCTGCTAGTATCTCTGTAGAAGATATTGTGTCCCAAGTAGATACGGATGTCCCACTTGAATCCAGCGTACCACATTCAGTTACGCTTTGAACAGGCCAATGTGAGACTTGGAATGCGGATTGGTAATTGCCTATTAGGTCTTTATCTTTGATTGATAGAAATTCCGTTACAGAGTTTGCATCTGTGAATTTCCTACCAGTGATTGATTCAAGTTCTGCTTCTGAATCTGAAATTAGTTCATCAACAATTACGTTTGAAACTTCTGAACTCGATAAACCTGTTCTTGTAAACACATCCGTATAAGTAGCATAATTGTTAGTTAGTGAACCCCCACCAGATTGCAGATAGATAACAACAATATAATCTGAATCCCAGACCATATTAATAAAGGTGATAGTAGATGAAGCAGTATTGCTTGTGTGTGTATATTCCGTATCTGGAACTAATAGGTTACCACCCACATAAACCGAGAACCCACCAGTCAGCGTTGGTAATGTATTGGTTAATGTTAAAACCCTAGTTGTTGTTCCATCTGTACCCGAACAATCGCTACCCCTTTTACTTTCGGTTGTTAGTGTCATATAGCAACACACCCTTCAATTGAACATCTCCATGCCTTCTCGCCCATTGTGGGGTTAGGCGTTTCTTGTTCTTCTTCTTGTATGGGTCTATCATCCGTTACTTCTATCCATCCGCCCTTACAATAATCCCAGCTGGTTTTTTCTTCATTAAGGTAACATCTAGTTTGTGAACCACCACTCAAACCGCCATCACATTCCATTATGCTTGATTCTGATTCACAATAATACTTAGAAGTATCAAAATAGCCCGGAACAATTAATCCTGCCAAAACAAGCCCTATTGTAATTAAACTTGTTATCCCTATTGTTTTCTTATCTGCCATTCTAAATTTATCTCAAGGATGAGACCTGCTCACCTCCTTCCAATATCCATCACTATGTAATATCAACATAATCTGGTAATTATTATTAACCAAGTCATATTGACCATTAGGTACAATGTTTCCACCAGTAGTGATATTAATGTCCCTGGCAGAATCCAAAGAGGTTAAGATAATCAAATCACCTACAGTTCCGCCATTGATAGTAATTAAAGCGTCTGTTGCTGAATCACTCTCTGTGTCTATAGCCATATACCCGCCAGTAATTGTTATCGCACCACCTGAAATATCAACTTCGGGTGTGGGGCTACCCAAATTAGGAATCATATCATAAACATGGTTTGCTGTCATATTCAATGCACCAGTCATGTTATCTCCTGAAGTATGAACCATATCATCCCTTATACTAACATTGTCTCTATCATCCAGAACCTTGTGTGTTGAATCTTGATAAAAGCCATCCCTAGTAACTTTTTGTGAATAATCTATGGTGCCATCATAAGTAACAAAATAAATCTCATTAGCAGAGAACCAAACACCACTTCCATTCTGACTGGCGTTTTCTATCGAAAATGAAGTACCGTCATAATAGAAATTGGTTCCGATAGTTAATTCAGGATAGCCCCATTTTTTACTACCGTATAAAACATTGGTTGGACTAAGGAATAGTTGGTCAGTTGCTAATGAAGATTTATTAACATATAGTGTGTTTGAGATATTTAGGGTATTTCCCTGATACAAACTTGCATTAATTGTTGTTGTATTGAAATAATTGCCATGAATTATTCCTGTTGCCCCATTGATTAACATTCTAACAGTTCCAACCCCCGATTCAAATAACAAATCATTATTGGTATTACTTAATATTCCTGCTCTTAATGAAGCAACAGTACTGAAATAAAATCTCAGTGGTTTTATTCGATTTAAATATATTGCTTCACTAAATGTTCCGTTTTCAAAAGATACGCCATCCGTTGTTAATACATTTTGGTCCATGTCATAAAGTTCATTATCTCCAAAACCTGTGTTAATTGTAGTGAAATCAGAAGCTCCTGCTCCAGTGATTGCATTAGTTCCCATGGCAATATTCCCTGCCATAGTGCATCCTGTAAGTTGGCAGTATAATCCCCCCCACCATGTTTTGACTACTCCAAGAACTCCTCCTGTTGTAGTGAATACAGTTGCATTTGGATAACCTATTGAATCCCAATAATCTGAACTATTGACATTAAGACTTGCTTGTGATGTTTCGCCATCCCATGTAGTTGCAACATCGGCTGTCCCTGTTAGGTTTCCAACAAACTCTGTTGCTGTTAAAACATCAACATCAGTGATATTGTTGTCTGTCATATCTAAATTTCCCGTCATTGAGTCTCCTGCTTCATCCACCCACAAATCCTGACAAGTAACTGAATCACCCAACTGTGTTATGGCAGAACTTCCAGGACAAGAAGCCGGATAATCTTGGTGTTGCCATGTAGAATTGCCGTTTAGGTATGTTGTATTTATCTGGGTGGCATTTAATTTAGATACAGATACCTGACCCGTAGCACCATTGATTAACATCCTAACAGTACCAACACCTGATTCAAATAACAAATCATTATTGGTATTACTTAATATCCCTGCTCTTAATGAAGCTAATGTTGAAGAATAGAATCTCACTGGCTTTGTTCTTTCAATAAATAGACCATATATAGAAGTTACATTCTTAAATGTTGCGGGAGTATTGGTTGCATTGATTGTTCCAACAGCATACTTCTCTGTTGTGCCATCATTATATCTTGTTAGATAATTGGCAGTAGCACCACCACTTGTTGGGGTTGTAACCGCATAAAAATCATTATCTAGGATTGTACCTTTACCACTATTGACATAAACCCCGATGACCGCATCAAAAATAATATTATTATCTACTGAAACATTATCGCATCCATTGATTACAGCAATAGCCTTTACTGTTGCATTATGGATTTTATTTCCATAAATAAACATATTATATGAATTATCACCAGAAATTGCACTTGTTACATTATAAAATGTATTATCTGAAATCCTCAAATTGGTTACATTATTATAACTTACCGCCCCCCTTGAACCATTATAATCTTTAATACTGTTGCCACTCACTTCAATATCACTCAAATCAAAAGTGCCCCCTGCTGTCCAGAACGCAATCCCAACATAAGTTGCATTTTCAATAATATTGTCTTTAATGAATATACCTTGTGAAGTATTGAACCCTTCACATGAAATTGCACTTGTGCAATCCTTGAAATTATTATCTTGGAATGTTAATCTCTTGCCACTCCCAGAAGTAAGGCATGCACCATCTGCTTTCTCAAAATAATTGTTCTGAATAACAGAATGTTCCCAACCATCAATCCCAACCATATCAACAGTTGATTGGCCATAAAAGAAACTATTTTCTATCAGATTATTAGTTCCCCAAACATCACCCATTTTATTGGTTCTAATATAAGCATCATCCCCAGAACCATTGAAAGAACAACCAGTAACAACCGAATTCTCAACATTATCTAAGCACACCACACAATAACAAGTATCATTAGGTGCCCAACCACCAGAAATAAAAGATATATCTTCTATATGTACTTCTTGATTGGTTATGCTTCCGGCTTGAGTACCTTCATAAGTAGTATAACAATGGTCTTGTACGCTTGCATTTCTTTCAATTATTGTTTGCCCAATCCCTTCACCTTTAAGAATTAGTCCGTCAGGTAAGGTTATATTTTCTATGGTATAATAGTGTCCTTTTTTTACATATACGGTAGTCATATTATTGGTGGTGACATAATCAATACACTCTTTAATTGCAGTATTACCAGTATAATCTCCCACCCCACCTAAGGGTGCAGCAACACAATCTGCAGTTCTTGGACTTACTAAATGGATGGTTGAATTGAGTTTAGATTCATTAAATGTCAATACACTACCATTAAAAGCAACATATAATGAAGATACATCTGTATTGATTATCCAGTTATAAAATCCATCAAACCATGAATCTGTTGTGATGTTCCCTGTCATTGATACTCTAGTTCCATTTATGTCAGTTGCATTTATTATACTTCCACTTTCAATTGTTAGAGTTCCATCCGATATTGTGTCTGAATTTAGATTTGTGGTGTTAATATCTGTGGCACCTGTAATACTATAAGAATTCATAAGTATGTTCCCAACCATTATGAAAGAATCAAAATAGCTAAGGTTGGTCATATTAAAATGGTTCTTTAAATCAACATTACCTTGTGGTGTGAACGGGATTGCTGATACAAGACTAATAAGTAGAATGAACATTAATAACATAACCGATATTGGTTTTATTCTCATGGTTAGTACCTCTTGGCTTATGCCAGTTAAATTTGTTTTTTTAGTTTATCAATGAATGTGATTAAATCTTGTTCTGGGAATCCTGCTCTTGCAATCTCCAAAACCTTCT
>Ga0222694_1000213_pt1 | contig 14574 bp, 21 predicted proteins | sample AntAcemetage1333_FD_181145 | JGI IMG/M metagenome (GOLD analysis project Ga0222694, IMG submission 181145) | Saline water microbial communities from Ace Lake, Antarctica - #1333 | ecosystem: Environmental > Aquatic > Non-marine Saline and Alkaline > Saline | place: Antarctica: Ace Lake...
TTTTCATGTAATCCCTTTCTTGTTGTTTGTTCTTATCTCACTCTAATAATAAGCAATATATTACTTAATGTCAAGTAAATAATGAAAAAAATACTTATTTATTTTTGGGATCCCTTTTTATTTCTATTATGACAGCCCAAATACCAGTTGGGTCTATTGCAACTTTAACGTCATTTGCTTCTTCAAAAGTATCATATTTAACTGCATTCTCTACCAATTCAACATTTTCATTCATTTCGCCGATGTAGTCTTTTCCTGTGTTTGACGTTTTGTCCATAATTGTAAATTTACTCATTTTAGAACTCCTTGTTTATTTCTTTTTGTGCTTGCAAATACCATGCATGATACATACTTCTAATTGCAATTACTTCGTAGGCGACGCACCATGCCTGTTTTTGGCTTAGTTCCCAATTGTTTAAAAGGGCTTTTTTGCATATATTTTTTGTGAACTTATCAGAGTTTTCAGAAACAAACATCATGATAGTGTCACCATGTTCAGCAAGAAATCCAAGTGTAAGAGCATCATGTATATTTTTAATATTTGAATTGATGATCTCTTCTGCGATTTCGAAACCTGTTTTAAATGTTGCTGTTTTCATTTTAATCCCTTTCTTTTATTAACTGCTGATCGCTTTGAGCTAAAAATTACATACCGTACGTAATTACGGCATAATCAAGCTGATCTTGCGTATATTCGATTTCAGGACATAGATTTTCAAGATAATCTTGAAAATTTTCACGGCTAAACTCACCACAACCACCATCGACATCTGTAGCTAATGTACGTTTGGTCATATTGAATGCTCGTGCTTGCTCTACTGTAAATGTTGCTGTTTTCATGTGATCCCTTTTTTGTTGTTTCCCTTATCTCACTCTAATAATAAGCAATATATTACTTAATGTCAAGCAAATAATGAAAAAAATACTTATTTATTTTTGGGATAAACGAGTGGCTTGGGATCAACCACTCGCTACGAAAGGAGGAAAAATGAAACTTAGCTTAGTAGTTCGCACCCGATTAGGTTGTATTTTTGCATTTGTGTGTCGAAAGTTTTACTCAGCACGATCCACTTTTTGGCTTTCATAGCCGATGTTGAGTAAATTCCGTTGTTCAAAACGGGTGACCACACATTGACAATGTCACCTTTTTCATGATGGATCGAGGCGACTGAGCTATTGAATTCTATCATTCTGCGTAATCGTGAAAACAGGATCAGCATTAAAGTTGCTCTTGCTTCGATCGTTGTAGTATCTGAGATAAAATCTAGATTCACTTCTTTTGTAATTGCCCTGGAAACGTAGGTCGTGTCGGTATCTGTATCTGTGTCTTGATATTTCCCTGAGATATTGCTCTTATTGTAATTCTGAATTAAAGTCGTGAATAGATCGGTATTAACTTTCGGGAATTTCGGCAATCCTGCTATGATAGGTAAATGTAAATACTCGCCGTCACTGATCCCAGAATGATAGTCATATATTCCTTCTTTTGACAATTCATATGTAAATGTTCCCGTTTCCGTTAATTTATAATCGCCAGTGGTATCAATTGAAATTTCATTTATACTTTTAATATCAATCATAACGGAATCATCATCTTCAAAAACTTGGAAATAGCCTATTTTTCCATCTAATAAATCAGTTCCTGCTCTACCTTGGCCTACCCTGTCAATTGTTATCACATCCGCAGAAGTTGATCCGGTTGATGTACCTTGACTTACGTCATCTAAAAATAATTCATAAATATTGCTTCCATTATTTATGACTTTTATTTTATGAAATACACCGTCGTCTATTGATGTAATTGTCCAGTTTAATAAATCTGAATCTGTATCTGTCTCGCCAAGTATTTTTGTAGCTGCCGGATTGTCAAATCTAATATAACTATACGCTCCGAGACTACGGCCTACTATCCCTTGATAACTTGTGGCGTAATCACTTGACATTCCATACCAAATAAAATATCGTCCAGTTGATATTGTTATGGGTACGTCTAAAGATATATAATTTGTTGCACCATTGAATATTATATTATTATTTGTAAAAGGCGCTGTGGGGTCGTAGGCAAATATTCGAGTTAGTCCCTCTGGGCTTTCTCCTAAAACTAGGCAGTGTTCGTGCATAATCTTTTGAAGTAAAGTCACGGTGTCGGTTTGCTCTGTGATCTGAGTTGAAAACTTCCACCCGGCACGGGCGATGCTTGCCCTATTAAAGCTATCCATATCTATCTGAGAGTTTATAAGTCCGCCTGCGAATACCGTGCTTCTCAGGATTGCTTCAATAACTCCGACTGGGTTCTCTATCATATCGGTTGCGTCATCATTATCGGCGTTTTCGTATTGAAAAAATCCACCGTTTTCGTCTGTATCGTTTACGCCTCGATTGTTTATCCAAGTCCCGTATTCCATGCCGTCACAATCAGCATATATTTCTGGGGTAGTATCGGCTGCTATCGTTTTATTATATGTGATTTCTTTATATACGAGATATATATACGCATCATCTTCTACCGATTCAGCGGGTGTATATGAAGCCTTAAAATTTACAGGAACATTATCTACAATACCCGCCTGATCTGATGTTTCTATTGCAAATTGTTCATTAAATTTTGTGAATAACTCAAGTGCATTTGAACCATTTATTTTTAAAGCCGCTGCAGCGTAGCTTGTTGGGGAATGTAAATATGTTGAGAATACTTTTACACTTGAAATATTAGCATCTTTAATACTATCCATATCCCATGCGTTAAAATTTACATCAAATTCATATTCAGCATTTGCACTTGTTGTAAGCATAGCAATTAATGCGTTATCTGACGCATCATTATTGGCGGCATCCCCAAGAGTTGTACCCGTAACACTTCCAAGTTTTGTTATTTCTGTGCCAGTTTCATTTCCATACCAAAAATCAGTAAACGTCAATGTTATTTTTGTCCATGTTCCCGTGTCGGTAGCTGTATAAGTTGCCGTAATTGTAAATGTATTTGCAGTCGGAATGGTTAATACGGTGAATATTCCGTTATAAGCATTATCAGTACATCCGATTATAGTAATTTCATCGTCAACGCTTAAATTATGCGCCACACTCGTCACGGTTATATTTCCGCCTCCTGCGTCTACGATCGCTGTAATTGTTCCATTTTTATTATCGGAATTTATCTCAATTACAATTTCATCACCTGATACTGATGCTATACTCCATTGTGATGAACTTAGTTTATTTAATCGACCCACCTCATTTTTCATATACATATCATTAACAGCATATAAAGTATCGGCAGAAAGTAAATACCTACGCTTCCCACTATTTTTATCTACTCCTAAATATACCATTTTGCAGAGATTATTTTTCTGGGTTGCCTGTTCGTTATTTGTGGTTTGTTGGCTGTAGTCATTAGTTCCAAATACGATTGGTTTCATCATTCCGATGCTTTCTACTGGCGTTCCACTTACCATATATCCATCATCTTCTGTAATTAAATTCCCGATCTTATTTTCTTCTAAATATTTTTCTTCATCATAAACGGTGACGGGAATTGATTCTTGTGTAAGGTCGCCGATGCTTTTTATTTTTCCGTCCATTAAAATAATGGAGTTCGTTTCATAAAATACATCTTGATTGTCACCAAGATATTGTCTAATTAGACATTGAGTATCTTCAATATTTGGCGTGGTTCGGAATATATCGGAAAAGAATGTTTGTAAAATAATACTGACTTGATATGATTCGTCAACGTAATATCTAATCGTATCGCAGACTGTTATTGTATCCGTTCCCAAATCGACATCAGTAATTACCGTATCTAATTCATAACCTCCTGAATGTGCAATTCTCGCAATTCTACCTATATAGTCTAAGCTTAGAGCGTCACCACTTCCAAGTTCAAGAGTATTGGCTGCCAAATAATTATAAGAACCACTTGAAAACGTATCTTCCTCAGGATTTGCAATATCAAATTGACAGTTGCCTGTTTGCATTAAAGCACCCGTAACCTCCATTGATGAATCAATTGTTGGAGCTGAATCTAAACGCGATTGATAATATTTAGCGATGTAATAAGTGACGGAAGTATCTTCTGACATATTCGTTGTTGTTTGAATCCACTCGTCAGGACATGTACTTGTAATATTATCAATTAAATATGCTTCACTTGCATCATCATTTATTAAATAATAGTCAAATCCATCATAATCATAATATCCAGCTACCCAACTTGTTGGTACAAATTTATCAAGATTCCCAGCGAATACTTCGCCCTCAATTCCATCCGTTAATTTAGAATAAAATGGTTCTTGATATGTTAAATATTTTTTAATTGCAATTAAATCTATACCGGTACGTGGCTCGACATCTTGCCTGTTTTTTAAATCTGCAAGTGTAGGGGGTAAATATCGCATTAACTCACCTTTAAAAGTGTCAAAGTGAAGCTCTGCTCGTTCGTCGGTTTTGTATATCTAAATTCCGTGGAATCACTATAATAATGAACTTGATGTGTGACGCTCGCTTCGTCTTTAAATGTGAATGCTTTAGCTTTATAATTTACGGTAGAATGTCCCAAGAAGTTCTTAATTACAGCGATTTGCGTACTACTAATCTTTTTCATTTCTACTGTAATAAATTGACGGACTTTTCCGTTGGTTACTATATACGGATAACCTGCTCCGCTTTCTTGCACGGTTTGATTCGGCTGTAATTTATCGGGGTGTGGATACATTCGTCCACGCTCAAAAATAAGCGGTGAACCTGATGTTCCGTAAGGATTACTCGTTTGATAAATTTGTGGTAATGCCATTTATTTAAAATGCCTCCCGACTATCGTATTAAGTGCTTGATTTACTTTCCCCGCGTTATCCGTTAAAGTCCTGTAAACATCTGAGCCGTCCATAGCACGTATATTAATATTTACATTTACATTCCCGCCTCCGCTAGCCCCTGCCATTGCAGGAATAACCGATGGGTCTTTTGCTGTGTATATGTAATCTTGTGGGTCGGTATGGATTACTTGTCCCTGTGGTGTTATGATTGCATCTCCTACAACTGCGTCTTTTGCAAACGCACCCATAATATTTTCACCGCTTAACCCACCGCCAAATAAAGCTCCGCTTAATCCTTGAAAAAATTTACCTGATTTCTCGCCACCACTTATAACCGCACCCAATCCCCCACCAGACGCTAGATTTAAGGCTGTATAAACTGCGAATAATAATAATAGTTGACCGATCATGGCAGCGATTGATGTAATGAAATTAGATATGATTGTATCCCATAGATTTTTAAATGAATCTTTTATCGAAATATTGTCATCTAATAAGTCTCGTGAAAATTGAGCGAACGCAGATCCCATCATTGAGGCAGTTGATTGAATAAAACTGCCCAACATATCCCATAAATCTTTTTGATCTGCAATAGATTTTTCATTTAGATTTTTAATATCTTCTAAATATCGTTCATAAGCGGCTTTTGCTTCCTTAGTTTCGGCTTCAACCTCTTCTGCCGATATAATAGTTCCCGACGCGTCTTTGAATTCTTCTTGAGCGGTTTTCATATCATCAAGCATTAATACAAACGCATTATATAATTCATCAAAGCCAGTATTGTCACCCATTTCCGATAGTGCTTTTTTAAATAACTCAGCATCAACTTTTCCATCTATCATTATTTCTTGTAGCTTATCGAATTGCCCGCTTATAACAAACTCGGCTTTAATCTTATTTTGTAATGTTTCAAATGAAGCTGTATAGTCATTTAGTTTTAATCTTGCCTCTGCCAAATCTTTATTAAACAATGCAAAATTAGCATCTACACTTAATTCTAAAGTTTCAAATTTTGGCATTTCGTAATCTGCAAATAAATCTTCTCTTAATATATTGTTCCATTCTTCTACAACTCTCTCAATTGTAGGAGTAATTTTGTTTACATTTATTCCTGATACTTCAAATTCACTGGTAAGCGATAATCCGGCAAGCTTTTTTTTAGCTGCTGCGAGATTATTTGTTACGGTGATAAGAGAAGAATATTTATCAATTAGTCTGCCAATAACTTTTAGCTGGCCAATTATAATATTACGCGCTGTATTGTCTGCAAAGAAACCTCTTTTTTTATCTGGTATGATTCCGACTAATTCAATGAACTTTTCATTAAGTGGACCAAGTGCAGCGGTGACTTTATCTACATCAATCTTGCCATCAGTCATTATCTCATTTAATTTTTCGTATGATTCGCTAAGTGTAAATCTTCGTATGATTTGTCTTTCAAGTTTATCTAAAGAATTAACGTAAGAAACAACATTTTCTCTTGCTTCTCTGAGTGAAATAGCCGCTAATGTTTTATTTAATGTTTCTGCTGAAGCTCCCGCTTCCTTTAATTTCTCAATAATAAGGGTCATGTTAATATCAACACCGTTGCTCAATTTCTTAAACATAGAGATAAGAAACGGGACACCTGACGCAACTGCTATAAGAAGGATGCTAATCCAATTTGCATTTGCAACCAAATTTAATCCAATAAATGCAAGTTTAATTGAATTAATCGCAAACACAATACCCGACGCTGCCATTACAAAAGAATTGAAGTCAGCGAATACAGCGGCTACTACTTCCCCTATTTTCTTAAAGAATGTAGCGATATTTTCGGCATGAGAAACAAGATAGTCACCTATTTCTTGAATAGCCGGTAGGATAGCGGGGAGAATCTCATCGCCCAAAGTTATCATGGTAACTTGAACAATGTTTTTTATTTTAGCGAATTGCACGGCGAAAGACTTTTGCATCTTTTCATTTGCGGTTTCCGTCGCTCCTGACACGTCCTGAAATTCTATTAAATTGGCTTTTAACTTATCAAAATTCTGAGCCATTGAAAGTATAGCGGTTGCAGCTCTTTTTTCAGGTATGAATTTTCTGATTTCATCCAAACTCAAGCCCCTGAATTGCTTAATCGTGGCGAGCAGATCCATCGTGCCGTCATCAAGTTTTATGATCTCTGTTCCTGCATTTGCCATTGATTCTTTTGCTGAGTCCATCGGAGCAGCCAAAGAGAACATCGCATTTTTTAAGGCGGTTGTAGCTATTCTGGTATTGATGCCTGATGCGGTGATGGTTGCCATAGCGGCACCAACATCTCTAAGAGATAAATCGGCAGCGTTGGAAAAGGGAAGAACTTGACCAAGTGACGCCCCTAATTCCGTCATCGTGGTTTTGCCCAAACGAACAGTTGTAAATAGTATATCGGAGACTAAGGTCGCATCTTTGGCTTGTAATTGATAAGAATTTAAAGCAGTTGTGATAATATCGGCGGCGTTGGCCACATCTGTTACACCACCCACGGCTAATTTGGTCGAAGCGGCTAAGACTAAAGCACCGTCGCTGGCTTTTGTAAAACCCGCACTTGTTATATCATAAAGACCTTTGCTGATAGATTTTAGAGATTGACCACTTTCAATTCCAAGTCGCTTAATCTCATTACTCATAACCTTGATGTCACTATCGGTGACATCGGTAATAAGGGTCGAGATTTCTCTCATACCCTTATCAAAATCAGCAGCCATTTTAGCGGACACAGCGGCAACGGCTATACCGGCGACTGCAGCAGCTTTAGCGATTTTAACCATTGAAGTAAAAAATCGTGCAGAGGCTGCCTTCATACTTTTGTCGTCACCTAAAAATCGTAGAACTACACTGCCACCTTCTATCATTTGCCAATTTCCTTTAATGATTCTATTTCATCATTGATCTTTTCATTATCCCACTCGGGATCCACGATCATTAACCCCTCTAATGATTTACGTTTATCTTCGATCATGCCGGAGTTTACAATTGCGTTTATAATTCTATTGCCTACCTGAGTTTCTAAATTATAGGGTTTCGCCCATTCTTTGGAATCCCACAAGTAATAAAAATCACGAGTTGCCATATCAAGTATTTCATCACGATTAATTATACCCAATATACCTTGCCCTATTCGGCATATTCTAAATTCAAAGAGCGTCATGTTATCTGAGACGCCAAGCGAAGCATGGTAAAGTCCTTTAAGAACTTGATCTGCGCTCGGCGCTATTGCAAAGGGACTGTTTTCTTTGCGTTCTTTTCAAGATCAACGGCTTTGGAATCAAGTAAAAGTTTATAGACTATTAAATCGAAGTTGTCATTTGTGACTTGGCTGTCTTCATTTTCTGAGGCTTTTTCAAGAATTTTATATACTTCGTCATCGGTTTTTAAGCCGAGTCCAAGTCTGAATAAAACAATAGCATTTTCGTAAGGAATTTCGTCACGAATATTGTTCATATCAATTTTGTACTTTGATAAAAACTTCATGATCTTTTCGTTTATCTCATTTTCAGGTAATTTGCCCTGATCTTCTCTGAGTGCGACAAATTCCTTAAAACCGTCGTCACCCATTTGGTGAGCAAGTTCGATCAAATTAGATGAACTTTTATCTGTGATCTCACTTACTTTACCGTAACCTAATTTTTCATATTCAATAACCCCACGAATTGTTAAGTTAAAGTCCCGTTCTTTGTCTAACATGATTTTCATTTTTCTTTCCTTTTTTGTTTTAAGTTATTCTAGTAATCGCTCCAGTTGATTTCCAGGAACAATTCGCGCGTACTACTTTCTTTGTTTCTACCGGTTCCTCTAATTTCTCGATCACTGCTGAACATGCAATAGGTATCCCACTTGCCTTTGTAATATAGGCATATATCGGCATTCTTGAATCGCACGCCCTACGTAACATTTGGTAATTCGCATCGCTACTTGTGTAAATATTCTGATTTGAAACCGATAAACTTAATTCAACCGGCTCGACTGTGTTCTTTCCGAGATCATCTTTGCTCGTTACATCGTCCAATTCAATATCATACGATATTTCGAGATTCGTTTGCTCAGCGATAAGATTGTCCGCCGTTGGTGCGGTTGCATCGGTTACAGTTACTGCCGTTCCGTCAATCTCAACAGTCATTTCGTTAAATGATCCGTAGTTGAATAAAACAGTTATTGTTTCAGTTTCAAGAGATACTGTTACAAATCCTGCGTCTGCCGACTCCCAATATCCAGTATCAGAAGCTGTATATTCTGCCGTTATCGTAAATGTATCAACTGATGGAACGGTTAAAACTGTAAATGTTCCATTGTAAGCAGCATCTGAACAGCCGCTAATGATAATACTATCATCAACCGAAAGACCATGAGCGACATCTGTTACAAGAATATCACCACCGCCTGCGTCTCCAATCGAAGCAATCAATCCAGCCGATCCCGCTCCACCGATTGAGGCATTTATTGCCACTTGGATAATAGCTGGTACATTGGAATTGCTTATAACAATATCAGTTCCATTGACTTTGATAACACCTGCCGCAGTTGAATTCCCTGAATTAACATAACTGAACGACTGATCGACCAAATAGAATAGGACGCTTTGACCTAATACTCTAGCCATTTTAGCCCCCTATCTTAGGTTGATGTTCTTGTGACAGCGCCAGTATATTGTGCTGAAAATGAGAATCTCACTGCATTTTTCCCAGCATCTTCTTTGAAATTAGAGATCACAACGTCGCCAGCGTAAGTGAAAGTAGGTGTGATATACTTCACTGTCAATCGTGCGAAAGTTGCGGCACTAACTGCCGTATCCTCAAGTTGTGTCAAAATCTTCAAGTAAGCGGCATTGTCAGCTTTGACAACTCCACTTAAATCAAGACTTATTTTAATTTCTACGGGTTCTACTTCATTCAAACCTGCCGAACAGTCGTCGGTTACGTCATCGAGAGTGATCTCTCTGATGTGACTTTTGTCTGTCGAACATAATTGAACGTAAGTTGCTTCCGTGGTATTTACTTCAAAATACCTCGTATTGCCTAGTTCTCTTCCATCTGCCATTTTATAGCTCCTTTTTTATTGTTTGCTATTTTACATTTCACTTAATGCTGTTTCTGTGGCATCCCAATCGGGTGTGCCGTATCCTGTGATCGCTTCCCACGTTCCACCGTTTGAAGCGTTATCTCTTATCGCTTGCCGAATCGTAGTGTAGCTCAGGGCGGGATAGCTGATACCATATTCCGCCATTTTCCCCGCCATGTATGCCGTACAGTAGCTCTCATGTGGGTATTCTGTAAGCGTAAATTCTGAACCCAATCCATACGATGTATTTACACCCCTAACGCTTATAATTGATTGTACACTTGAATATGTATTGATTTCTTCATAAGTGTTCGAACCGTGAGCATGAACAAGAATACCACCCGTTGCTAAAATTCTATCGCCATCTGGAACATCATTGTCAGTTAGTCCAGTTGTATTCCTGCTTACAATTGCATATCCATTTTCTATTGCAAAATCAACACTATTTTGCATATATTCGTCAATATTTATACTTGCCTTTATTGACACATCTAAATTTTCAATGATCGTTTTGCAAGCGTTTGCATGGTCAACATCGCTATCATCGCTTACTAGGACTTTTTCCCTATTAAATTCTCCAGTTCAGTAGCCAACTTCCAATGCACTATTTTCAACAACCCAATTGATTGCTGTCGCTGTTTTTCCAGTTACTTTTATACATAAACTATTATTTGTATTATCTGCTGTTATGGAAATACCGCCAATACTTCCAGTTTCAACATCTGTCCCAATCGTTTGGACACTACCGATTAAAGCAGTAGTTCCCTCTATATTTTTAATTAATACTTGCCTTTTATAAAACCCTGCTACTGCACCATCACTATTTGTTCCATGTATTGAAACTGTACATGCACAAATAAAATTTTCGACTAAAACATATCTTTGACCAGAATTAAGAATACATTCTACTTCATTTTCATCTGTGGTTTGTTTCGTTTGTATATTTCTAGTATATTGTGTATCGCCAACATTAACAAACGGTGTATTTGCGTGTGCAAATTGTGCGCTATATCTTGCTTTCGAACCAAATCCAATAGCATAACTATTATTTCCAACAGCCTCAGATGAAAAACCATCTGCATGGGCATTATTTCCACTTGCAATACACGCATTTCCGCCTACACTCGATTGATTACCACTTGCTGCATTTACAAGCCCAGTAGCAGAAGCATTATCACCACTTGCAGTATTCCCTGCTCCAACATTCATAGTCGGAAATACATTTGTTCCCGTGAATGTATTGTCAGCTGCTTTAAAAGCAGTAAAAAAGGTATTAACCCACACTCTTAAATTTGCAAATGTCAGTTTCTTCCATGCAAAAGACGCTGCACTATCATCTATGCGAAGTAAATCTGCATCGACGGGTGTCGTTTTTTCGGTGAGGTCATTTGTTTTTTTATAATCTGACATTTTATGCTCCTGCTGGGTCGATTAATAACATTCCGTCCGCTGGGTCAATTAAAAATTCACCTGCTGGACTTTCCAATAAGTCAAGACCTTGCTCGACTGCGACTATTTCTAAATTCAATGCGTATGAAAATTGTTTCTTTGTTCCGTCTGTGCCGAGTTCAAATGGAGACTGCAAAGGCGTGACTTGCATTTCATAACCCGTGTATGATTTTGAATAAGGTGTGCATCCTCTAAAAAAAGTAGAAAAGAAATTATAAATAGATTGCAGAATGTCTCTCGCTCCGAGCGGATTTAACGCTATAGCCATTATCTGCACTCTAAGGTAGTCAACACCGCTATCGGGAGCTTGCCCGCCATACTGCTTAATTATGAGAGTTTTGTCGTTATAATGCAAGCACACACTTTCATAAGCAGTCCATCCCGTTGTTATCAAGTGGTTATCTGTGAGAATGTCTATAATGTTTTTTTCTACGTTGTCCATACTTCGTAATGATCCAATTCGTTTCGGTCATCGTAAACCGAGTTAATTTTTATAATATCTATTTCACTTCCTGAGTGTTCTATCTTTGCATTTTCGGAAATGGTAGCCGTGCTCTCGATCATTACAACCGTATTCGCTGATACTGTGGTTCCATCTGAATTTGTATGCCGTACGCTTTTTGATACGTACCTTGCCTTAACGGCTGTTTGGTCGGTATAAGTCAGCGGATAATTAGCGTCGTTAAACGTTGCAGGTGTTTTAATTGTCACCGTAGTATTCCACATCCTATTTTGGACAAATGATCTCATTTCTTTTTCTTCTTAGCTACATTTACTCGCATAAAATTTCCTACACTTAAAGGATCATCATATTCTTTTTTAGAGATAACAACTTCATCAGGTATTTTGTGAGCGTTACCTTTTTCATCATAAACCGTCACGCCTTTTTTGATAATATTTACTTTCATTTTATTCCTTTCGCTCTTATTTTATCCTTGATATTCCTTATAACTCTTCAATTTTGCTGCAATCTTTGCTTCCATTGTGGGTATTGCTTCCAAAAAAGGGCGCTCCATAAACTTCGCATTGCCACCGCCCGGATGGTTCAAAGTCAAATCTTCATGTTGACGGATTGTATAATTCTGCGTTTTCTTTATATTGTAATCCGTTTCAACTTCAACTTCCTTGCCACCCATCGCTAAATATACGTCACCTTGATCTTTACCTCTTCTTAGAGTACCAACCATAGCTCCCGAATCTATCGGCGTTTGTTCTTCTATTTTAGGTTTAAGATCATCGGCAAAATCTTTTACAGCTTCAACAAATAATTTACCATACATTTTTTCAATACGTTTCATTTTTGCTATTGCTGCTTTGTCTCCAATTATTTCAAAATACTTAGCCATTTAACAACCTACCCCAACTGCTGACACGTTGTCATTTTTTGAGGCTTTTATGGAATTTCTGAGGGTTCCCGTTGTATCGATTGTCATAGCTTCCTCTAAAAATAGACCTTCCTCTGTCAAAAAAGTCGCTCCGCTTTCGCCAAACTTCTGAGTTTTAATCTCTCTCTCAGTAATTCTGCACATATGAGCTGTATACCATACGCCGATAAGACTAACCAAAGCATCTGAAATAGTGACCGTACTAAATACGGCTGTCAGAAATGTAACCGCATCCGTTCCGTTTTCTTCAATTTGAGGATCCGTGAGAGTTGTTTCGCCTAATTTTACTTTAACTTTGTCAGTTGATATGGTAATTGTCATATTAATCCTTCATGGCTTCCGCTAATTTCTCCACAAGATCATCATCCCAAGTGCCTTTTGTCTTTTTAGCTAATTTGCGTAAAACCCAAATAGCAGCAAGTCCGAGTGTTTTAGCGGTCAACATTGACATGATCGCTTTGCCTAATCTTAGGACAAACGCCTGTAAAGCTTTCCAAGCCACACTACGAAATGCAGGAACAAGTATAATGGCAATTAATGATCCTACCGCACCCGTTATCACAATCCAATTGTCTTTGATAATTTCCCAGAACATTTTAATCTCCTCTAGATTTGTTTTTGAATTCATATTCTTTTATGAGTTCTGTCTTTTTCTCGTTTTTTATTTCTTGATATTCGCCGTCGAACATAGTATAAAGAGCAAACTCTGTCGATAAATAATCAATTCCCAAATATGCTTGTGTATATTTTTGCTGTTCGATCATTTCCATTTGTAATGAAATCAATTCAGTTTGCGATACTTTAAAATCTGCCATTCGCTTTTCAATTCTCTTATCAATTTTGGCAAGCATGAATGTAAGAAAAACCACAACAACACCAACTACGATGTTAATTAGTAACTGTTGCCATTTGCTTTTTTGTTCGGTGGTTTCCATTTTAGTATTCCTATATTATCAAGTTTAATAAGTTCCTAATTATCATACCAAAACCAAATCCAGCAATATTCCAAATAAAGAAATCCTGTAAGCTGAATTTATTTGAATATAGACATTCTTTCCTAAACCAATCCCACAGCTTATGTCCAGTAGGCTCATAGGCCTGCCACCACGGTTTGAATCCATCACCGATTTCCCAGAGTGTCACAATTGCTATACCAATCCACCACGGGATAAACACAATAGCTGTGACAGCCATAACGAAGAAGTAGTGCATCTTGTTATGTCTATCCCATACTGGGCTTGATATGTCATTATTAAAGTATGACATTTTCTTTACTTACCTTTGGCGGTTTAATTTTATCAATCTCTACCTTTGTTAATACGGGTCGTGTAATCCGTCTGTCAACGGCTATGCATTTCCCGTCTGCATTATATAAATCTGTTACGACATAATTATCATTAAGTATGATTTTCACATTAGCCCGAACCGCTATCTCATTTATTGCCGTTACATTTTCTGCATAATTTGAGAATACACGCTTATCAATTACTTCTTTGATTATATCAGCCATTAGATTATCCGTTTCATCAAGAAAGTTACATTTACACTTGCAGCGTTCCAGCCATCGCCAGCCGTATCATCATTCAAATCGAGTGTTTGTGCAGCCGTTGAGCTGAACATTGACTTTAACAAATCAGCATTATCTAATACCGTAAAGGTCGAAGCGGCTATTGTTACACCCGTGAACACATCGTTTCCCGTATCGGTTGTTCCCAAAGATAGGACCCCAGCAGCACCAGCCGTTTCTTCAAAGATGATTTTCTCTATTACATATCCAGCTGGAACAATATCAGTCCATAGAGTATCTCCTGTGATTGTGTTCTTTATTACTTTCTCAATGTGGTTGACTT
>Ga0222694_1000214_pt1 | contig 14551 bp, 38 predicted proteins | sample AntAcemetage1333_FD_181145 | JGI IMG/M metagenome (GOLD analysis project Ga0222694, IMG submission 181145) | Saline water microbial communities from Ace Lake, Antarctica - #1333 | ecosystem: Environmental > Aquatic > Non-marine Saline and Alkaline > Saline | place: Antarctica: Ace Lake...
CGTAAACAATTTATTAAAAATTAATTAAAAAAAAGTTATGAAAACAAAAAAATTAATCAAAACATTATTAGAAGTTGAAAACAAAAATTCAATAGTTGAGATAGCATCAGACGAAGAAGGTAATAATTTAGGAAGTGTTTCGTTTGGAATAGAAACAACTGTATTAGTAAAAACAAGTGAAAAAGTTTTAATTTTGTATCCTGAATTTGCAGGACCTTTTATGAGAATAAAGGAATTAATTAAAATATTATTACAGTTAGAGAATAATGTATTAGTTCATTTAGCATCAGATGAAGAAGGAAATAGTTATGGAGATATTTCAGAAATAAAAATAACAAATGAAAAAGTTGTATTATTTCCAAAAGGACTTTATGATTACGAGGAAACATACTATGCTAACTAAAAAATTATCAATTAACAAGTCGTAAAAATTTATTAAAAATTAATTAAAAAAAATATTATGAAAACATTTCAAAAAAGTGATACTCCAGTAGGAGTTCAATACAGAGTAATTATAAACGATGTAATTAAAGCAGAAGTATATTTTAAACCATTCTTTATTGAATTAGCTAACTCACATAATAAAAAAGAGTTTGAAAAATGTTATGAAGCAGATTTGAGAACATTAAGAGATAAATTTAAGTTAGTGTTAAGTGATAAAGATTGGGATAAATATGAAAGTATGATTACAACATTTTAAGAGGGGTTGAGTAAAAATTTATTAACAATTAATTAAAAAAAATATTATGAAAAATTATAAAAAAATTGAACCTAAAGATTGTCATTTAATAAATGGAACATCATTTGCAGGAGTAATTTTAAAAACAGATGTGAATAAATTATTTGAGAAGTTAGGAGCTCCTACTGATGTAGGTTCAGGAGATAACAAAGTTAGTATCTGTTGGGGATTCCAAAGACAAGGTTCAGTAATTACTATTTATGATTATAAGGAAGATAAACATTTAACAAAAATAAGAGATTGGCATATCGGAGGGAAAGGAGATTTGAGCAGTGCATTAGTAGAATTTTTGAAAGGAAAAGGATTTAGTGATGATGAAATAATTATGGGAAGATAAAGTTATTCACACTTTTGCTTGTATATAAGTTAATCTTGTGGTCTAACTGTTTTAAGGCTTGTGTTTATAACTCTTATAACATATAATATAAGTATAAGAGAAAAAGAAATTAACAATTTATTAACAATTAATTAAAAATAAAAATTATGAAAACAAAAATAACAATGAAGGAAATTAAAGAAAAAATTAGTGCAGATTCTTACAGTCGTAGAGGAGAAGTAATTACTATAAGAGAACAATATTTTTATACTTTAGGTAAAACAACTCAAACTATAATTGATAGAGTTTTGAAAAGTTATCCAAAAGCAGAAATAGTTGATAGTGGTAATCATTATGCAAATTTTCGTGGAGGAGATTCTGTTGCCCAAAGTAGTCACTGGTTTGTAAAGTTCATTATAAGCTAAACAAGTCGTAAAAATTTATTAACAATTAATTAAAAAAAATATTATGAAAATTTTAAAAATAAAAGAAATAGCAAACAAAGTAAATAAAAAATTCAATAGAGAAGACGAGGCACCTATCGTAGAATTAAAAGAAAGAGGAGAAGGATTTGGAAAAGAAAAGTTTATTGAAATAAGAACAGAATTAACAAGTTACGAAGGAGGAAATGAGATGATGGAAGAAATCGAAAAAAAGTTAGGGTATGAATGTGAATATCAAGGAGCTTGTGTTTATAATGTATATAAAAAAATTTAACCAATCTGTCGAAACAATTTATTAAAAATTAATTAAAAAAAATATTATGAAAACATTAGATTTAAAAAAAGAAGTAAATATAAAAGGAGTTGCTGATAGTAAAAAAAACTATTTCAAACAAGGTAAGCAACAATTTTTTTATTCTCCTAGTGGTTTGCAGTTACATCTAGTAGAAAAATTACCTTGTGGAGATTATCACTTTTATAAAAGTTGGAGATTAAGTTCAATTTTAATGCAATTTAATTAAAAATAATTATGAAATTAGAAGATGTAGAAAAAAGAGTTTTAGAAGAAATTAAAAAACACAATTTGAAGGGATGGAAATTTGAATGGTTAGGAAGAAGAAAAAATTATCGTAGAATAGGTGATTGTTGTGTAAGAACAAAGGTAATAAGAATTCAGCCAATTTATGTAGAATTATATCTTGATGAAGTTATCATAAATACAATTTTACACGAGATAGCTCATGCTTTAACTCCCAACAGCGGTCATAATAAATTTTGGAAAAGAAAAGCTATTGAGATTGGATGTGATGGGAGAAGGCAAAGCAACCTTAAAGGTAAAAAAATTATTAATAATCAATTTAAAAAATATTGTGAAAACACCAAAAGGAAGATTAGGAGATATTTTATACGATAACACTTCTCCAATACCACCTGAAGACCAAACTGTAGATGATATTTTAAAAGTTATGAAAAGAAAAAGACCACAATTTTTAATAAGACATTTTTATTATAGAAGGGAATTAGATAGAGGTTATATTCCAAATGATAAAGTTAGAATAGCAGGAGAACCTTATGAAACTGGTTGGTGGAAAGAAATCATTGGAACAAGTATTGAAAAGAAATTTTTGAAAATGAAACATGATAATAAAAAAGGATTCAATAATTTATTAAAGGAAGTCGATAAAAGAATTGAAGCATTTTTCAAAAAGAAAGGAGTAGAACTAGAAGACCCAAATACAAGACCTTTTTATTTAAATTTTAATCATGATGGAATAGATTGTTTTGTTCATAGATGGAATTTAAAATATAAGAAATAATATGAAAGATTTTTTAAGAGTAAAATGTGAAAAATGTGGAACTAAATTTTGGAGAAATCTTGGAGCATTTAAGAACGGAATTTTAGATGATAGAGCTGGAATTTGTTGTGTTCCAAAATGTGAAGGACAACTTACAGAATTTATGGATACAAATGAGGATTATTATATTCAAAAGAAATTAAATAAAGGTGAAAAAGTTTTTTAACAATTAATTAAAAATAATATGAAATATGTAATAACAGAGTATAAGAATTTTGCAATATTTAGCAAAACAACAAATCATTCAGAAATAGGTATAGAACTTTTTGGAAAACCAATTAGCGCTGGATTTTGTCATTTTGAGAATGGAAAAATAAAGTGTTATGGAGAAAGTATTTCTTTAGGATTAAAATCAAGAGAAGAAGATAGCGATATTATTAATGAAAAATTTAATTTGTAATATGAAAATAGAATTATATCATGGGACAAGTAAAAAAAATGCAGACTTAATTTTGAAACAAGGTTTCAAAGATAGAGTTAATTCTAAAGAAAGTAATTGGGAAGATAAAAAAATAAGTCAAAAAGGTTTTGTATATTTGACTAATGCTTATCCATTTTTTTATGGTTCAAATGCAGGAGAAGAAGAAGATAATGAAGGAAGTGTTTTGAAAGTAATAGTTGATACAAAAAATTTATATCCTGATGAAGATATGCTTAGATGTTTAGGTCTTAAAGGAAATATTGATTTAGAAGATTATAAATATGAAGGTAAAGCTTCTTTAAGAATGTTAGGAAATATTGCAATAAAACCAAAACATATTGAAAAAATATTAGGAAGAAAAGATTTTAATATAGTTGAACTGTTTATGTATTCAGACCCTTCAATATCAGTTATGAATTATGAAATTATGGGAAAATATTATAGAGATTTGACTAATGATTGGTGGGAAGGAAAAAAATTAAAAAGACTTAATCATGTAGAATTATTTGATACTATTAAAAATTAATAAAAAATATTATGAAAATAGAAACAACATTTGAAGATGTAACTCATTATTCAAAAACAAAGTTATATACTTTAGATATAGAAGGAGAAGGCGAAGATGAAGGTGACAGAGAAGTTAATATATTAAAACATTGGTATGACGGAGATGAATATGAAGTGACTTGGAATTTCGAAGAAGAAAAAGACAGAGAATGGTTTGAAGATTTATCAGTAGATAGTCGAGAAGAAATTGAAAAGTTTATAGATGAGTTAGAGTAGATATTAGTTATAAAAGTTATCCACACTTTTGCTTGTGTATAAAACTCTTATAACATATAATATTAGTATAAGAGTTAAGAAAGAAGTTCATTGAAAATAAAATATAGAAGTGATGAGTTAAAGATTATTCTAGTGTGAAAGGATACTTTATTAATTTCAAAAGCGAATAAATACTACAAGCAAAGTAATGAGCTAAAGATGATTCTTGTGTTTAAGGATTCTTTATTAATTTTGAAGACGAATACATCCCACTTTTATATTTTGTTTTCAATGTAAAAATTAAAAATAAGTTCATTGAAAATAAAATAGATAATAAATTTTTCCTTATACTTTATAGCAAAAGGTCATCAAAATATAGATAAAAATACGCGTAGCTCTATATCATTGTTATAGCTAAAGGACACGAAAAATTGGATATTACTTGCAAGGCTCCAATTAAGTATAAGAAAAAGTTTATTATCTAAGAGAATAAATTTTATAGACTTTGACTACTGACTTATTCCTTACAGTTAATTATAAATTCAAACGAATTTAAACTTTACTCGTAAAGTAATGAAAATAACGATGGAGGATAAGTTGGGGTGGAGGTTTATAAAATTTATTCTCTATAATTTGAAAATAAACTCCAGATATCTTAAATTCTGTCGCCTAATATTTTCCATGGTGAATATAGGTCAAATGTAATACATAGATAGATAGATGCTAATAGACAGGAACTAAAAGAACAGGAAGCTAAAAAGACTCGCTCCCAATTGAAATATTACTAAGCGAGATAAGTATAACGAAAGGGGTAAACTTATTATTTGGCGTTTGTTTTCAAATTAGTAAATTAAGAGAGGGGAGGTTTAGAAAAAAATAGGATGAATCACTCGTTATAGAGTTAGGGTGGATAATTAATTTAATTTTAAGGAGTTGTTTGAAACGCCACCTGCAGGTCGCGATGGAGGCAACAAAGTTTAATTAAAGCTAAACGATAACTTCTTCCCTCTTAGTTTATTAAAATCAATTAAAAATTATATGACAAAAAACTCAAAAAGAAATTGATAGGATTAAAAAATATATTATAAAGAAACCTGAAATGGTTTTAGTTAAGAATAAACATTCTTTGAATGTTATTATAATGAAAAATTATTTTCCTGAATTAAATGATTTAAGAGATGAAACTATTTATGCTATTTTTAAAAAATTAATAAGTCTTGATAGAGTGGTTAGAAGTGCAAAAGAAGAATTAAGAGATGATAATCAAATTAGTTTAGATGATGACGAACAATTATTATTAAAGATTTTACAACAAGAAGTTCAATTAAGTTTGGGATATGAAGCAGGGTTCAATGATAAGAGGTTTAAGATACGATAATTGGAGCAAAACTAAGTTTTAACGAGTTTATTATCAATAGTTAATACAATATATATGCCAAGAACAAAAAAAGAATGGGAGGTAATAAGAGCTGTTTATAAAGAAATAGATATATATATCAAAGAGGAGTTTGGAGATAATGACAAACCAATAATGGATTTGGTTGAAAGTATTAATAAAATATATAAAAAATAATTATGAATATAGAAGAATTAAAGAAAAAAGGATATGAAGTGTTTCATTTAGATATTGGAGATAAAGTTATTTGTGATTATTGTGATAAAGATTATTCCGATTCAGATGAGGAAGGAGGAATACTTTTCCAAAGCAAAGCGATTTGTCCAAAATGTGCTCCTGATACTTTAGTGAGAATTAAAAAGTATAAAGAAGAAAAGTTTATTAGAGGTTATTGTCCTGAAGGAATGTCCTTTAAGGATTGGGTTTTATCAATTAGGTAATAAAAAAAAATTATGGACGAAACAACATCAACAGGGTCAGCAGAAGGATTTATTGATGAATATTGTGATTTAACCTTTGATGAATTAGTCGATGAATTAGGGAAAGATGAAAATGACATTACTATTAGTAGAAATCCAAAAATATGATATTAAGTATATTAATGATAATAATCTTTTTTGTTTTAGTTTTTTGGGGATTGTATTTAACTCCACAAGCTCGTTCTACAAGAGAACTTAATAGATTAAATAAAATTATAGAAAGTTTTAATGATTATAAAAATATTAAGAGAACTGAATTTGATTTGAGAAGATATAGTTGGAAGTATCATTTAGATAAGGTCGATTTTATTAAACAAGTAGTTAAAGTATATAAAAAAGATGGAAACAGTAAAAATAATAAGTGAGTGGAAAAAAAGACCTAAAAGTTCTAAAGGACAAAATAAACCTATTAAAAGAGGCTACAAAAGAGTCGAAGCTATTGTTAGAACAAAGTTTGGTTTAGAAACCAGACATATAGATGTTAAAGCATAATTATGAATAAACAAGAAAGAAGGGATAAGTTTCTAAAAGAATATCCTGAACATGAATATAAAACAATAAATAAAAGAAAATATCCTTTTTTAACTGTTAGAGAAGCTACTACTGTTGGTCATTCAACAACTAGAGATAAGGATTGGTTGAAAAGAAATCATATTAGAATTTATAAGAAATTAATCAAAAATAAAAATGGTATATCATTGTAATAATTGTGGAAAAGAAATGAAAGAATTTGGAGAATCTTGTTCTAAAAAATGTGAAGGAGAAGAATACTTATCTAATATTCGTTATTTTTGGCAAGAGAAAGGAGATATAGAAAGATTTTGTGGTTTTGATATTAAAAAATTAGAAGAATATTGTCCTGAATTAGCAGAAGCTTATAAACAATATAAAAATTACGAAAAAATAGTAGAAACTTTATTAAACAATCATGGATAAATATTATGAAGCACCTTCAGATGAAATATTTGAAGAAATAAAAAGGGAAGCAATCAACATTTGGAAAACTTATGATGATACTTATGATTATGCGACTGGTAAAATTAACAGGATTAAAGATATTACAAACATTTCAGACAATGCAATGTTTATAGTTGCAATGTTTGATAATAGTAATAGAAGAAAATTATTAGGTAATCTTTCTAAAGAAGCTGAAGACTTTATAATGGAAAGAATTAATTAAAATTATGGATTATAAAAATACAGATGATAGTGTTTTAATAGCTGCAAGAGAAGTTTTGCTAGATGAAATTGAAAGAGGAAAAAATCAAGAATTTATTGATAATTTTCATAAGCTTCTTGAAATTGAAAGAGAATTAACTTTAAGAGAAGATAGATAATATGAATAATCAATTAGCACAAAAAATTGAAAGAGCAGAACTAAGTAATTTACAAGAAGCTATTGTAATTGCTTTGCTTAATGGATACAAAAATGCTGATGAAAAAAGACAAAAACAATTTGATGAAGATATTACTAGGATAATTAATCCTAAAAAATCTAGAAAGTAATTTTTGTGTTACAATAAAATTAGTTAGGGAGTTGTTCTTTAACATTATAATATACAACTTCAAGGAGGTGTAAAATGAGTTTTACTCCGTCTGGTAGAGCTATTGCTATTATCGTATGTATTATTGTTTTTGGATACATGATTAGTGCTATTATTAATAACACTATTAATGCTTATACCTTTTTCTTTGGGTAACAAATGTTCGTTAAAGGAGGTGATTTTGATGTCGAAACATATTGGAATATGTCCAAAATGTTTAGAGGAAATACCTTTAACTCGGCATCATTGACATGTCTATCCAAAAAGATTTTTTTATGATAGCCCTGTTATTTGGATTTGCCGAATCTGTCATGATGCTTTAGAGCTTAAAATTCCGTTCAAACCTAAACTAAGTGAAGAAGTTTATCTTTCAATTCTTGTAGATTACTTAAAGGTGAAGCCAATGCTATCAGAAACAAAAAAGAGAAAAAGGGGGGAGAATAAAAAAGCTAGGTTTTATACTTCTGTTTGCCCAAAATGTTTTCAGTTGGAAATTCTTACAGCTTATCATATTTATCCTCCTAGATTTTTCGGTAAGGGGAAACACAATTCTTATCGTATAAGAATTTGTGAAAATTGCCAACAAGAAATAGAAGGTCTAACTCCTAAAAAAACAAAATTGACAAAGGAGCAATATGTGGAGTTAATCAAACTTTGGTTTAAGGGAGAACATCCTTTAATCAAATTACTTTAAGAGGTGATGTGATGGAAAAAAGAAAAGACCCTCAAATTGTTTTGAAAGAAACAGGGGAAGAAATTTGGAGATATCTTCTTCAAAAGGAAACGGAAATTTCATTGATTCTTCCGAAATATTCTGATTATGAAAGGAGTAAACTTCATAAACTTATTGATTCTATTAGGAGGAGCAAACGTGCCATCAATTTGTGTATTGAGGATATCAGAAGGAATTGTATTAAATAATGTTTACAAAGGGTGAGTGAAAACTTGCCCTTTCCTAACTCCTTAAAAATAATAAAGTTACTAACACTTTTACTTGCAAAACAGTTAAAACTAATATATGATAGTAGTAAATAAAGGTCGAAAATAATTAATAATTAAAAGCACAGTAATTAATTAAAAAAAGTAAAAAAAATTTATGGAAAATGAATATAGAACACCTTGGTATTATAAAACAAAAACATATATCTTTGGGATAGTAGCTTTTATTTGTCTATTATTAGTAGCGAGTTCTTTTGTTGTAGTTGATACAGGAGAAAAAGGATTAGTCCTTAGAGTAGGGCAAATTGTTAGAGAGATAGACCCTGGACTTCATTGGAAGATTCCTTTTGGTTATGAGAAAGTATCTCTTGTAAATACAAAAGTTCAAATGATTAAGAGTTCTGAAAAAGCTGCTTCAAATGATATGCAAGATGCCTTTACTGAAGTGACAGTAAACTATAGAATCCTTGATAAAGATGTAAAAACTGTTTTCGTTGATGTTAGAGATGAATATCCTACAACATATGTTATTCCTCGTATTCAAGAATCAGTTAAAGCCATTACAGCAAAATATACAGCAGAAGAATTAATTACTAAAAGGGAAGATGTTAAATCAGAGATAGATTTAAGTTTGAAATTAGCATTAGCTAGAGCAAGTATGACAGTTGTAGAAATTTCTATTACTGATTTTAGTTTTGCTCAAGACTTTAGTAAAGCTATTGAAGATAAAATGGTTGAGGAACAAAAAGCTCTTGCTGAAGTAAATATTACTAAACAGGAAGAAGAAAAGAAGAAACAACAAATTCTAAAGGCCGAAGCTATCGCCGCAAAAACAAGACTTGAAGCTCAAGCCTTAGCAGTTAATAATAATTTAATTGATAAGATTTTAGCTGAAGCTGAATTAAAGAAAGCAGAAGCATCAGTAGTATGGGCAGAAAAATGGGGAGGATTATTACCAACTCATATGTATGCACACTCACCTGTTCCTGTAGTGCAAATGGGTCAATAATTATTAGAATTTACTGTGCTCTTAATTGTTAATTAATTATGAAAAAAGAAGAAAAAAAAGAAATTATAATAAAATGTGGTTGTGGTTGTAATAATTATTTTGAAATTATTCAATGGGATAGTGATGAAATGTATATTGTTATGATTAATGCTCATGGAAAAGAAAATCTATTTTATAGAATTTCTGAAGCTTTCAAACATATTTTAGGTCGAGATTTAGTTTCTCATGAATTGGTTTTTAGAGAAAGCCAAATTGAAAAATTAAAAGAATTTATTAGTAAGATGTAATAAAAAATTATGAAATTAAAATTAAAAGAAAGCGTTAATATGGATAATGAAAAGGTATTTTTTCCTTTTATGATTATCTCTATTATATTAGGAATGCTTACATTAGTTGCGGTAATTATGATTCTTGCTAATTTTGTAATTTGGCAATGGTTTACTTTAGGATTTTTAAGATATGTATTAGTTCTTTCAATAGCTTGTGTTGGGTATGTATTATTATTTTGTGATATTAAAAAATAATATGAATAAAGAAATTTGTATTTGTGCCGCAGTAAAAGGAGAGAATGGTTTAATAGCGAGAGGTCATAGACACGCAGATTGTATCCAAGCATTACATACTAGAAAAATACCAACAGTAAAAGAAAGAGATGCTCAAGGATTTATAACTTCTAAAAACAGATATGTTACAAGAGAGGAGGGTCGAAAATTACAAGATGCAGCAGGAATAAAATCAGCTTATAAAAGAGGTTATATGGCAGGAACATTATTTTCAGAAGATTTATATTAATATTATGACAAAGAAATATTTGAAAAAAGATGATAGAGATGAAATAAAAAGATTATTAAAAATTTTATTAACTTTCATTAAAGGAAAAAAGCAATAAATATTATTCTTGATTCAATTAATAAATTATAATTATGAAAAAAGTAATAAACACAGAAAAAATTCCAACTAAATTATGTAAATGTGGTTGTGGAAATAAAATTACTTTAACTGATAAGTATGGTAGAAATCATGATTATATAAGTGGACATAATGGTAGAAAGTATAAAGACCCAATGCAACATAAAAGAGAATGGAATAAAAGGAATAAAGATAAAAGATATTTAGCAAAAGTAGAAAGAGGACATAAACTTAAAGTAAAAGTTATTAATTTATTAGGAGGAAAATGTAAAGATTGTGGTTTAATTTATAATGGAGAAAATGCTTGTGTTTTTCAAGTTCATCATAAAAACCCATCTAAAAAAGAAATAGTAGTAAATACAAGAACACTTATAAATTATGCTTGGAGTAAAATAGAAAAAGAAATTAAAAAATGTTGTTTACTTTGTGCTAATTGTCATTTTATTAAACATAACAAAAAATATTAATATGTATGTAATTAAAAAAGAAGGAATGAAAGTGCCATTAAAAATATTTTCAAAAGAAAATTCAATAGAAGAACAATGTATTGAACAAATGGAAAAGGTTTGTTCATTACCATTTTTACATCATCATGTTGCTTTAATGCCTGATGGTCATTTAGGAATTGGTGCAAGTATAGGTTCAGTTGTTCCAACAAAAAATGTAGTAGTTCCTTCTCTTGTAGGAGTTGATATTGGGTGTGGAATGTGTGCTGTCAAAACTTCTTTAACAGAGATTGATACAGATACTATTAAAAAGATAATGGGAGAAATTAGAAAAGTTATTCCTGTTGGATTTAATAAACATAAAGAAGCACAAGATAGTAATTTAATGCCTTCAGATAATGTTGTCGGTAGAATATTAGGTAAAGAATATGATAATGCTCTTAAATCCCTAGGAACTTTAGGAGGAGGAAATCACTTTATTGAAATTCAAAAAGGGGATGATGGACATATTTGGATAATGATACATAGTGGTTCAAGAAATTTAGGTTTTACGGTTGCAAAGCATTATAATAAATTAGCAGAAGAAATGAATGAGAAGATGTTTAGTGTTGTTGATAAAAGTTTAGGTTTAGCCTTCCTTCCTTTAGAAAGTGATGAAGGTAAATCTTATTTAAGAGAAATGCAATATTGTGTTGATTTCGCTTTAGCTAATAGAAAATTAATGATGGATAAAGTAATAAATATTTTTGATGATTTAATTCCAGAAATATCACAAATCAATTTTGATGAAATGATAAATATAGCTCATAACTATGCTAAGCTAGAAAATCATTTCGGAGAGAATGTAATGGTTCATAGAAAAGGAGCAACATTAGCTCAAAATAATACGATAGGAATTATACCAGGGAGTTTAGGTTCTTCTTCTTATATAGTCCGAGGATTAGGAAATCCTGAAAGTTTTAATTCTTGTAGTCACGGAGCAGGTAGAAAGATGGGAAGAAAGGATGCTGAAAGAAGATTAAATCTTGAAGATGAAATAAAGATTTTGAAAGACCAAAATATAATTCATGGAATAAGAAATAAAAGTGACCTAGATGAAGCTACTGGTTCTTATAAAGACATAACTAAAGTTATGAATAATCAAAAAGATTTAGTAAAAATATTAGTCAAATTAAGACCTTTAGGTTCAATAAAGGGATAGATTGTAATTTAAGTTTAAGTTCTTTATAATATAAATATGAGTATAATATATAAAGCTACAAACAAATTAAATAATAAAATTTACATAGGTCAAACTATTAAAACTTTAACAGAAAGAAAAAAATCTCATCAAGCTAGTGCTAAACATAATTCTAAATATCATTTTCATAATGCTATTAGAAAATATGGATTTGAAAACTTTAATTGGGAAATATTAAAAAAAGGAATAACTAATAAAAAACAATTAGATAAGTTAGAAATTAAATATATTAAAGATTATAATAGCATTAAAATTGGATATAATATTTCAACAGGAGGTGGAGGTGGAGATACTTTAACAAACCACCCTAATAAAAAAGAAATTTTTGAAAAAATAAGTAAGTCACAAAAAGGAAGAGAAATGAGTGAAACTACTAAAAAAAATTGGTATAAAAAAATGTATATAGATAATCCTGATAGATTTAAAGGTAAAAATAATCCAATGTATGGAAAAAAGTTATCAGAAAAAAGAAAAAAAGAAATATCAGAACAACAAAAAGGTAGAATATCTCCAATGAAAGGCAAAAAACATTCTGAAAAAACAAAAAGAAAAATAAGTTTAGCTTCAAAAGGTCGGAAAAAAACAGATAAATTTAAAAAGATGATGAGTAAAGTTCATAAAGGAAAAGTTTTATCTAAAGAAACAAAATTAAAAATTAGTATAACAAAAAGGAAAAACTATGATGAAACAAAAAACATTTACAATTAGAGATATAGTTAAATTAACAGAATGGAAAGATGTTAAAAAAGCTTATCTTTATTATTATGGGAAAAAAGGTTTGAAAGGTTTAGATATAATTTTTGAATCAATTAAAACTTTCCGAAAACAAAAGCCAAAAGATAAGAATGAACTTATTGAAGTTATGGTTGGAGGTTGGGCAGGAAATGAACCTGAAGAAGATAGAGGTTATGGAGTTCATACAGTAATGAAAAATAAAGATGCTGGATATTCTTTATCATTTAGAAAATGGAGAGAGATAACTAATATTCCTATTCAGCAAGAAACGATTAGAAGATATAAATTCCATGAAATTATTTGTCATTTCCTTTGGGAGATTACTTTTTATGGATATGATGAAAAAGAAATAGGAAAAACAGGAAAAGAAATTTTTGGAAGGTATAAAGAAGCTGTAAAAGACCTAGATTCGAAAGGAAATAAGAAAAAATAGGGAACTGAAATACGGCTCTAAATAAGGGTATTTTAGAGTTCAAAATTAAGTTCTAACAAATGTTATTAGTAGAGTGGATATAATATACCTGTAAAATTATGAAAAAACTAAAAGTTGCTTTTGATATAGATGATACGATTTGGAAGATTGTAGAAACTTCTTCTGATGGTAAAACAAGACAAGTTCCTGACTATGATTTGATTCAGGTTCTTCGTTGGTTCTATAATAATGGAGATGAGGTTTTTGTTTGGAGTGCAGGAGGATTAGATTATGCTCAAACGATTGTAGATAAACTGGGATTAACAGATATGGTTAAAGTAATTCCTAAAAATAACTACGATGGAAAAATAGAAATAGATATTGCTTTTGACGATTTTGATACTAAATTAGCAAAGGTTGATATAAGGGTTAATCGTTCTGAAAAAAAAATAGATAAAAATATTATGCTATGTGATGATTGTAAAAATGAAGATAATGAAGAAGCTGTAAATATGAATTGTCCTAATAAACTTTGTGATAATCATTATAGAGAAGACTAAAAATTATTAAAAATTAATTAAAAATAATTATGTCAAAAGATTATAAAACAAAAAAAAGATATTGTAGTCATTGTGAATTAAATTTACGAAAAAATGCTAAATGTAATTTATGCAAAATTTGTATTGAATTAAAACGCTGTGAAGGTTGTTCAATTTTACTTAGACCAAAAAGTATTGTAAAAGAATTAAAAGAAAGTCGTGAAAATTATAAATATGAAAATAATGTTTCTTTAGTAGATAAAAGATTTTGTATTGATTGTCATTCAGAATATAATCTTTGTAAAAAAGTTAAAAAATTTTGTTCTTGTGGAGAAAGAGTGACTGTAGAATCTAATAAATTAGATTACTTTCTAAAGAATGGAAATTTTTGTAAAAATTGTTTGGAAAAAGTTAGGTTCAATTTAATTTAATAAATATTTGTATATAAATCAATTTTGTGTTCTAACTATTTTAGAGCTTGTATATAAAACAGTTATAACTTATAATATAAGTATAAGAGAAAAAGAAATTAACAGCTAATAGTCGAAACAATTTATTAACAATTAATTAAAAAAAATATTATGAAAAAAGCACAATTAAAAGAAATACAAAGTTTAATAGATAATGGTAATTTTACAAAAAAAGAAAAGTTACAACTTAAAAGTTTTCCTTTATATTTAGGTCATGATAATGAGGTTGGGAAGTTTTTTATGAAAATTACAGGAACTATAGTTAATCCTCATTTATAATATATATGGTCGAAACAATTTATTAACAATTAATTAAAAAAAATATTATGACAAACAAAAAAATAAATTTAGAGCTTGAAGGATTAGATGGGAATGCTTTTATGGTTTTAGGAGCTTT
>Ga0222694_1000234_pt1 | contig 13551 bp, 17 predicted proteins | sample AntAcemetage1333_FD_181145 | JGI IMG/M metagenome (GOLD analysis project Ga0222694, IMG submission 181145) | Saline water microbial communities from Ace Lake, Antarctica - #1333 | ecosystem: Environmental > Aquatic > Non-marine Saline and Alkaline > Saline | place: Antarctica: Ace Lake...
ATACAGTTCACTTTGGAAAGGTAGGTATTGGAACATCTACTCCTACAAGTGAACTTCATGTTATTGGAGAGATTAATGCAACTGCCTACATAGGTAATGGTTCTCAATTAACTGGATTAGATGAATATGCTAAGTATCAATTTACAGATAATAATTTTAATGGTAGTGGGAATTTAACAACAACAGGAGATATAGACGGAAGTTTTATACAATCACTTAATGAAGGAGAAGAAATTATTACTAATGGGAATTTTGATAGTGATTTAACTGGTTGGACAGCAGGAGCAAATTGGGCACAGGCTGGGGGGAAAGCATACCATACAGCAGGAGATACTGATGAATTAAAACAATCTGTTACTCTTGTTGCAGGAGATTTGTATCATTTCAAAGTTGATGTTGCAGAAGTTTCAGGAAGCTATGTTTACGGATATATTGGAACGCAAAAAGTAATACTTCAAGGAGGCACGCTTTCCTTTGATGGCTATTTTATAGCAGACAATGCAGGAGCACAAGACTTGAAATTTTACAGTTATGCTGGTGGAACGTGGGAAGGAACTATTGATAATGTTTCTTTAAAACACGTCGAAGGAAAAACAGATTTAAATGGCAAAGTTACCATGGGCGATGCTGATGGAACAGAAGCTCTTGTACATGTTAAGGGAAGAACTTTTGATACACCTTTAGTTTATATTGAACAAACAGCACAAAGTTCTGGAACAGGTTGGACTGGTTCAGAATGGGCTTTAAAGGTTGATGGATACTCAGACCTTGGTGGATTTAGAATAAGTGCAAGAGATACTATTCGTTCACTGCACAAAATAGCAGGCGGAGATATTGGAATCTCTACAACAAACACAGGAAACATTAAACTTGTTCAATCAAATTCTCATATAACCTTGCAAACAGACAGTTCTTACAATGTTGAAATGCCATATGATAATTCTAAATTACAATTTGGTGTAACAGATACAGACTTACAGATAAGTAGCGATGGGACAAACCCTATTTACAATTCAACTGGAACGCATACATTTATTGGAGATATTAATGCAACTGCCTACATAGGTAATGGTTCTCAATTAACTGGATTAGATGAATATGCTAAGTATCAATTTACAGATAATAATTTTAATGGTAGTGGGAATTTAACAACAACAGGCACAGGAAGATTTGATAGTCTTGGAATTGGTTCAGCTCCCTCATTAACAAGAGCAGTTAACATTCATAGAAATTATGATGCTTCTCAAGTATTTGGAATCTATAATTTAGTTACATTAGACCGTTCAACATCAGGAACAGGGATTTGGGGGAGTTATTTGAAAGCAACGTATGAACCAGATGATACAATGGCATCCCCTCCTACTATAAGTTGGGTTGTGGGCTTAGAGAATAATGCCGAAATTGCTATTGAAACTCCAGATGAAAATGTAATTGTTACAAATATAGCAGGAGTAAGAAGTTTTCTTGATGCTGTTAGTGAAAGTGATAATGATTTAACAGTAACAAATTCTTTTCATTATTACGCAAATAAAGCAGAAATGGATGTAGAAGAATCTTCTGGAACAAGTACTGTAACTAATCATTATACTTTTTATGATGCTGGAAACGATTGGGCAACTAATACTTGGAGTTTTTATAATGCAGGTGAGGCAAATAGCTATGTGGGAAAAGATAATGCAAAGTTAATGTTCGGAACTACAAACACAGACCTCCAAATAAGTAGTGATGGGACAAATGGAATCATTAATGTAAGTAATCAGTTGAAAGTCTTAGGAGATTTAAATGTAACGGGAAATATTACAATGCAATCTCCAGATGGAACAGGTTGGAATTGCGGTGTTAGTAATGTTGGGGTGTTTAGTTGTAGTTAAAATGAACTCAGAACTTAGACCAGAATACACAGAAGAAGAACTTAAAGATAGACAGAGTAAGGGATATAATACAGAGGTTAATCTATTTTAAAAAATGGAATCAGAACTTAGACCAGTATTAGAGGAGATTATCCTAGATATGCAAACTAAGACTATGAAAGCAGAAGCAGAGTTTAAGATAGCAGTTGGAGCATCTAAATTTTATGTCTCGCAAAAAACTTATAAAGGAATGCTATGGCAAAGATACAAAGAGCTTTATGATAATTATAAGAAACTATATGACCAGACGGTGAAAGATGGACAGTAAACTAGCAGGTGGCATAGGGGCAATACTTATGTTAATCGCATCATTTACTTATGTCAATATAGTTAATGACAACGAGGGTATTCCGCTTGAAGCTACTCACTATTGTGAAGCTCGAGCAATCAAATCATACTGCACAGGATTCACTAAATACTATGGATTAGAGCAAGGCAAATGTTTAAATCCTAAAGGAAACTTACTCTGCAGAACAGGATGGGTAGAAATAGCGAGAGGAACAGAAAAGCCTAAAACGATAACTTGTGTAAAAGGAGGATGTAAATAAAATGGTTCAATTACCTTTAATGATATATGGAACAGTGACCGAATCAGGTACAGGAGTAGATGCAATAACAGTAAAAGCAAGGAACGAGTCAACAAACCAAACAACAACAGCAACAACTAACTCTTCAGGACAGTATGTAATTGATGCTGCTAACTTCACAGATGGCTACCAAGATGGAGACCAGATAACTGTTTACTCGATATACTCCAATTTTGAAGGAGAAGAGACTATTACAGTTGCTCTGCCAATTTATCTATACGAGCAAAATCTAACTCTCTCAACAGTAAGTGATTCAAACGAGATAGATTATTGCACTGTCCAAGACATTTATGATGAGCTAGATGGGAAGACATCGAGTGACATAGCAACTACACAAGTAATCAAGGCAATACAAAGAGCTGAAGGTCTTGTAGACTTGAAAACAGATACTAGCTTTAAGATAAATACCGAGACAGATGAAATACATACAATGAATCGTTATGATACTACTATAAGTCCAGAGAAGCTTGATTCAGGCTATGGTATGCCTCAAAGAGTAGATAGATATGGGAGTATAAATAATCGTGTAAAGGTCAATAAAACGCCTTTAATAAGCATCACCAGTCTCTCTAAGAACGGAGCAGGTTCAACAAGTGCAGACAGTTGGACAGTGCTAACTGAACAGACAGGTAGTGGAGGAGATTTCATAGCTACCCACAAAGATGCAGGAATAATAGATTTTATCGATAACTACCCTTCATATAAAGAAAGAAGTTGGAAGACAACATACACTTGGGGACACGACCCTGATTCAACAGATAGAGATATTATTTCCAGAGTAAGAGTTGTCCAGAGAATAACCATATTAGTTGCTACTAAAACTATCTTATCAAGGAAATCATCAGGAAGTATCTTCGATTCTACTAGGGATATTAAGATAGGAACTATTGAAATTAAAGGAGCTGGACAATCTACATCAACTCATATTAGTGACATAAATGCTGAACTAGCTGACTTATGGAATACTCTTGGTGATTTGGGAATAGAGGTTATCTAAAATGGGAATAGGTAGTGCTATGAGAAGTGCAGTTACTGCTGCTATAAATTCAATAGGTAGCTCAGTAACTATTACTGAATATACTGATGATACAAGTGATGGTGGATACACAGGAGACGGAGAGACAACAGTATCATCACAGTCGGAAGTAGCAATACCATTCGCTGAATTTAGAAAGTTAGTTAAGGGAAAGTTTGGGAATCTTGAAACAGGTGGATGTCAAATTGCCATTAAATATGACGCTGATATTGATATAGCTACTAAGTATAAAGTAACCTGGTTAAGTGAAATTTATGATGTAACTAAGATAGATAATTACACCATCCAAGATATTAAAGTAGCTTACATAATATCAATAACAAAGAGATTCAATCAATAATAGAAAAGTTTAAATAGTTAGGAACTATATAATTTATATAAAGCTGAGAGCTTTTATATAAATCCTAGCTGAGAGCAAGGAAATGACACAACCAGAATCTATAAGACAGGATGTATATTCTGCAATAAGAACACTTCTAATAGCAAATAAGCCATCCTATGAATATGGTGGCACAACATATGAGTTTACAATAGTAGCTGAGTATGGAAGACAAAATGCTTCATTTCCCTACGTTGTTCTTAATCCTGCTTTGATTGATGTAGCATTATTAAATTTAGATGGTTCTGGAGAAGATTACGAAATAGAATTACAATTAGATTTATTTGCTTTAGAGAAACATAGACAGGTAGCTATTGATTCAGGTGCTGATTCTATTCAAAATACTATAATAAATAATCAAACAAGTTTACAAACAACTAATTCCTTATTGTTAATGCAAGACCCATTTGACGAATCCAATACTACTCCTTTCGAGGATAGTTCACAAGTGCTTAATACTAAAACATTAATGATAAAGATGAAGTTACTATGATACAAGTAGATGTTACAATGGATGGGAAAGCAGACTTAAGTCTATTTGCCCATAATCTTGGTGTTAATATAAGAAGAAGCCAAAGTAAGTTAGCTCATAAAGTTACTGAAGTAGCTTGGTTTAGAGCAAGAGAAAATGCCCCTGTTTGGCAAGGCGGTTTAAAAAGTAAAATCTATGCTAAGTTTATGAAGAAAATGGGAGAAGTGTTTGTAAGTAATGATTTAGAAAACCAAGCTAAAGCAAGAGCTAATGAGTTCGGAGTTAAACCTCACTTTTTAGACAGAGACGAGTATCCAGATATAGATGCTTGGGCTACTGAGAAAGGTTATGTTTATCGTGGCAATCCTAATTTAGTTAAGGTAGGAGGAACAGGAACTAGATTAGGAAAACAGAATAGGTTTTTTGAACCTGCTTTTATTCAAACACAGAATCAGATTCCTATGATTATGGCAGAAGTCATAAGAGAAGCTTTAATGAAAACCAGAGGATGATAATATGAAACAATTTGAATTTATAGAAGAATATGATAAATACAAGAAAGGAGATGTGATTAATATGAATAAAGACATATATCATACTTGGATACACCCCTTACTATTAAGAGGAGTATTGAAAGTGATTCACTCAGATAAAGAGATAAGAAAAGAAGTTGCACAAGAAATTGACGATATAGAAGACGAGGAGAATCAACTAATTATAGACCAACTAACTGAGAAGAAGATGGCTGAACTCCAGAAGTTCGGAAAGACCTATGATGCAATAGACACTAAGAAAAGTGAAATCATAACAGAGATACTAGAAAAAGCACCAATGAAAGAAATAATAAAATTTGTGAGTGGTGATTAAAATAGCAGGAACAATAAGTCATATACAAACTCGTTCAGCTGCACTCTATGTAAGTAATGCTGCGGTAACATATTTAGCAGCAGAAAGCATAGACCAGATAAGCGATAAAGGAAATGTGTTTAAGGTAAAGAACCTTACAATAACTCCACCATCGAGTGAAGTTGAGAAGGTAGATTTATGGGGCAGTGATGCTCTTGATACTATCGGCTCAGGAGTTCCAGTAATAGGAACATTTCAACATCAAGCGTTGAGTGAGAAGTCTTGGACAGAAGCTAAGATAAGTGGGACAGCAGTGTTCTCTCACGATGAGCTGGGGGTTACAACTCCAGCAGGTGATTCGTTTGAAGTTCTATTCTGTGGTAATGGGATTGATGTATCAGATACACCAGCCTTCACAAGATATGCTTATGGAGATGTTGGCACAACAAGTGGACAGAGACTAAGAGTAGGCAATCTAATAGCTATCTTCAACAACGGTTCAGGAATATCTAACGCTGCTATGGCTAACGTCATTGTAACCAAGATGGGAGACATAAAGACAACTGGTGCTGATGGTCATTGGGAATTTGACTTTGAAGCTGTGTGCCTTGCTAAAGACTATGCTTACGAAGTGGAGGATTAAAAATGGCAAATACACTAACAACACCGACCCCTATAAGAGTAGGGAAAGCAGTAGTCTATATTAAATCAACTGCTGTAACAGTGACTGATTCAGCTACAATATTGAGCTTATATGCAGTTGGAGACATACAGGCAACAGTAAAGAATCTTACAATAACTCCCCCAAGTGGAGCAGTAGATAAGGTAGATATGATTGGAGAGACTGCCTCAACACTCGAGCCTACATTAACATTTCAGAATTATCTCTTAGATGAGAAGAGCTGGACATTAGCTAAAGTAACTGGAACTATGTTATGGAATGTATCTGACGAGAATCCGTTAGAATTAGCTATGTGTGGTGCAGGAACAGGAGAGCCTACAAGCTTTCATAGGTATCAATATGGTGCTTCTGATAGTGGAAAGACAAGAGTAGTCGGTTCTATGGCTATACATTTTCCAGTAGGAACAACTGATTTGAGAACTGTTTTACTAAACAATGCACTTATTGTTTCATTAGGAGACATTAAAGGAACTGGAGCAGACGGACATTTAGAGAGAGACTTTGAATTAGTATGTGCACCAGAGAACTATATTGATGAAGTAAGAGATTAAAAATGTATAACGATATTACAGAATCGTTTACAGAACAATTAGAAAATAATGAGATAACCCCTACAGAAGCAGGGTTTATGTGTGGAGAAAAAGAAGCTGAATTAGGAGATGAAGAAGATGGAGAAGAAGACGAGTAGAGCAGAAATATATAAAATAATAGACGATAAGACTAAAGTATTGTCTCATCCAAATACTGTATATAAGACTGTTACTATGGTATGTAGTGGCTTTCCAGAAGAGCCTTTTAAGGAATGGAAAGAACAATGTAAGAATAAGTTTAATGATATATATTGGGCTAAAATATGGAATGACCATATTAAAGCTCAAGCATATGATAGAATAGTGGCTGAAGGAGTTCAGTATGTTAAAGAAACTAACTCAACAACAGATGAAACAAAAGAAGAAAATGAATCCGAGCCAAAAGTGTTCGGTGATGGAGAGTAAAGAAAATGGGAAAATATCAAGAGGCTATAGGAATTTGGGAACATACTATTGGAAGTATAACCCACAAATTAGTTCCAGAAGAAGATGACAACTATAAGTTTTTACAGGCTAAAGACGAATCACAGAAGAAACAAAATGGAGCTATCTTACATAAAAGAGTTGGAGAAATCTATCTCGATATGGTAACAAGGGTTAATCCTGCTCTAAGTGAAGAAGACAATAAGGAACTTAAAAATTGGATAGGCGTTAACATCAATAAGATTACAGAAGATTTCCTTATAGCTTTTAGATGGACAACACCTGAGAAACTAGAAGAATTAAAAAAAAACTTAACAGACCAAAAAGAACCGACAAAGTAAGTAAAAGGAAAGAGGAGATACTAAAGCTCCTAGATGAAGTTGAAGAAGAAAACGACTTGGAAAAAGATATTGCAGAGAACATAGCTATGATAGAATACTATTATGGTGTAAACATAACAGGAAGTTCACCAATAATGAAAAGATTTAATCAACAAGAATCATTGAATAAAGTCTTTGATTTAGATGCAAGAAGATTCGGAATGAAATCAGACAACTAAAATGGCAGTAAATTCAGCAAGTCACATATTAAAAATTGTAATTCGAGTAGTTGACCAAGCTACAGCAGGTTTGAATAAAGTAGGCACTCAATTAACTGCTGTTGAAAAAGGTATGAAAGGTTTTTCTAAAGCTTCTAAGTTAGATGTATTTAATAAGAATCTTGCTGGTGCTGGTCTGAAGATGAATAAACTAGGTAATATAACTGATATGAGTACAAAGAAAACCATTAGTCTAGCAACTGCTGCCGATAGAGTAAATCAATCATTAGGTAGAGGGGTAGCAAAGGTTAGAACGTTTGATATGAGACTTCTTTCTTTAATGTTTGGTGGTATGGCTTTAAAGAGATTATTTGGTGGGATGTTGAGGAGTATAGTGAATACATTTGTCAAAGCAGAAGACAATACTTCTGGATTAGGTAAGGCTACTGTTAGACTATCTGCTTCTTGGGAGTTCCTTAAATTTAGTATAATGGATGCACTTAATACTGATTTCTTTCTTGGAATGATAGATGCAGTAATCAATATTATTGATTGGTTTTCTCAATTAGGAGATACTGCTAAACAAGCATTATTAGGTATAATGGCAGGGATGTTTCTTCTCGGTGCAATAATGATGACTATAGGACAGACTAAGTTATTTACTGATGCTGTCTTTGGTGGTAGCGGATTTCTTGGTGGTATAATCAAATCGTTGGGATTTACAGGTATCTTAGGTATGGTTATATTGATAGCTGGTGTAGTAATAATATTGACTACAAAATGGGATGAACTAAAAGAAGTAGCATCTACATTATGGGATGATTTAAAAGTTCCACTTACAAGTATAAAAAATAGTCTTGATAGTATAGCTCAGACAGCTGGATTTGAAAGTTTATTTGATATGATTGGTAGTGCAGGAGTTCGAGCATTTACTTATCTTGGGTTTGCATTATTACAAGTTGCTTTTGCTGTTGATTTAATAGTTACTGGATTATCTAATCTTGCTACACAAATAAAAGCTTTAAAAAGTGGAGATTGGGAAACAATAATAAAAGTTCAAGCTGGAAGCTTTTCTGATGGGATGAAAATACTTAACCAATGGAAAACTGCTAATGTAGATTATCTTGATGCAGTAACTTCAATAGGGGATGATAAAAAAGCTACTCCTGATTTAGGTAGTGGTGAATTTGGTGGTGTGGGGTCATCTGGTAGTTGGGATTTAGTTGGAGCTGAAATAACTAAAACAACAGATTCTGTTGATAAAAATATTGATGCAGGTAAGATAGCTATGGCTGGTTATAGTACATCATTAAGTGAAGAGGTTATTCCTGTAGTTCAAGGTTTAATATCTACAATATCAGGAGAAGACGGATTGCTTAAAGGATTAACAAATCAAGGTAATGAAATGGATTTATTAGCTGGTGAAAAAACAGAGGCACATACAGTTTCTTCTAATACTCAAGTAGAAAATAATGATAAGGTTACTTCATCTTTTCGTAGATTAATAGCAGCAGCATCTGAATATCAAAGCAAAAGTTGGTATGATTTTGATGCTCTTAAAGATATACCAACTTCTTCTGTGGATGGTGATTAAGAATGGGAAAAATATATATTCAAGATACTGGTTATGTAAAACCAACAAACGCAGGAAAACAGGCTAGTGCAGCTAATAGAGCTAATAGTGGAAATGTTATTACAATAAATACAGCAGAATTTACACCTAACTTAGCAAGAAATCTAAGTGCTAACCCCGATTTAGGAAGCAATACTCCTTCTGAGGTTAATCTAGGTAGTTTGGAAAATATGCAATTCTCTTTGACTTGTAAATTAGATGCTAATTCAGATACTGATATGGCAAAGGTTCAACATTTATTCAATTTGATAATTAGTAATGGCTATAAACTTATGTGGTATCAATATACCTCCGCTACTCCAGAGAAAAACAATGGAAAGCTCATCTATCAAATAGCATATACACCTACTTTCGGACATCAAATAGCAGATGCAGAAAAGTCAGCATTTTCAATATCAGATAATTTCTATCATCTCCACGTTCATTTTAATAACATACAGCCAAGACAGTCTGCTGGGTCATCTATAGTTACCTATACTCTTAGCGGTGTTGTCTTGAAAGTGGAGACTAGTGGAATATGAGTGTATTATTAACTAAAGTTATATGGTTCAGGAAATCTAATCCAACAGTAGCTGAGAATATAACTGATTCATTAGATATGAGTGTGGGTAGGGGTTTAGACATAAAGAATAATATAGCCACGATTACATTAAAGAACGCAGGACAAAGTTTTGATTCTTCTGGAAATACGATTCATAGATACATAGACACTGAAGGAAAGATAATGTTTGAAGAACAAGACCAGATAAAAGTCTATCTTAAATACAGTGATGATATGGCAGAAGTAGAAAGTTCTGCTTGGGGAAGTGACCCTAACACAGTTCCTACAGGAACAACAGATTTAAAGGGTGTTTATTATTTGATTGAATATAATGTTCTTACTGATATTAAATCTAATCCTATAAAAATAAAGTGTGCTGATAAAACCTATATCTTATTCAATAAATTATTAGTGCATAACTTCAAAGTAGCAGGTAGTTGGACAGCTCCGACAGCAGTTCAGAACGTAGTAAGATATTGTACTAATAGCGAAGATGGAATATTTGCAGGGAGTGGTGATAATGCAGGTGTTAAATATAGCATTGACGCAAGATTAACAACCGAGACTGCTGGTGGAGATGGTAGTGGTGAAGCGGGATTCATACAGAATACAAGAAAGGCAACTTCAGAAAAAGGAACTGTTAATGCAGATACTACTTTTCCGAGTATTGCCTTAGCTAAAGTATGGAAACCTGTTTATGAATGGATAGGAGAATTGAGTCAGATAGAATTTCTTAATACTGAAGACGAGATGGATAATACTTCTCCAATAGTTTATGGGAGACCCTTTCTTTTCTATGTTGATGAAGAGAATAAATTTCATTGGTTTGAAACAAATGATGAAGTATCTGAGGAGATTACTATTGGAACTACAGCAGGAATCTATAGCTATAAGCTAGATAAGAAAGTATTTGATATAGTTAATTTCATAGTATATCGTAGTGGTGATGATTTCTATGGTAAGGGAACATTACATTACGTTGTTGATGAAACTTCTCAAATTGGTAATTTAAAGATGAGAGTAATTGCTATGAAAGATATTGCAGAAAAACTGATACAGACGGAGATAGACGGTGGAAACTTAGTAGCTAATACATCTGGAGCATTTACATTCGGTGGAAATAGATATGATAGGAAAGGAACTCTTAATGCTTTCTGGAATGGTGTGGAATATACAGCAGATGCAGCTTATAATACTGCATTAAGAGCAGAAGTTAAGATACAAGGAGATGTCAGAGCTAGAAATCTAATGGCAAGATTAGTAGGTGCTAGACTAAAGGGGAGTATAGAAAGGAAAGGAACTATCCAAACTGTAGGTGCATTGATTAAAATAAATAACCTAAAGACTGGACAGAAAGATGAGTTATTAAGAGTGATGGATGTTCGTGATACTATTAATAAAAAAGGTTGGTTCACAAGTTTACAAGTTGAACAAGACCAAAAAGCAATAAAAGAAAGTGCGAGGTGATTAAAGTTACATTACTAAATTCGGGATTAAATAAAATAAGGGATTTAATCAATGCAGACATAGACAAAGGACAGTTAGGCACAGGAACAACAGGTTCTTCAGCAGATGATACAGGATTAGAAACTGCTGATGCTACAACACTCTTAGCATTAGATTCACAAACTGTATCAGATAAGATGATTAAATTCACTTATATTTTGCCTAATACTGGTGGTTCTACAACAACATATACTGAATTCGAATTACAGGAAAGTGGAACACCGACTAATTATGATAGAATTGTATTCACTGGAATAGATTTTGTAAATGGAGGCTCAGAAGATATAATAGTTACTAAGAAATATTTTATAACATCAATATAAAGGTGAGACCAAATTTCAAAAGACACTGCATCAATAAGAGACCAATTAGGAAGAGACCCTGAGATAATACAGATACCTATATTTGATTATAACCAAACCATCCAAATGGTTGAATTGACTACAACAATAAGTGGTAATTCTCTTGGTCATTCTTGGATAGTTGGTTCTTCTACTAATGGTATTGTAGGGGCTAATATTAATACTGAAGATGGTGAACAGCAAGTTGTAGGTGGAGCTGGAAGGGGTCAGGCATTAATGAGAATAGTAAATCCTAAGAATACATATAGAGAGTATTTTAGAGATACAGACTTTAAAGATGCCTCTGCTGTTAATACAGCTCATTGGGATACTACAAATTATAGATTAGCTATGACAGATAGCGATGACAAAAGAAGAACATATAATACTGTAGCAACATCAGGCATAATCTTTCTGAATGACCAAACAATGCAATCTGCCACATTCAATGCAGACGAAACAAAATATGGAAATGATTTAGTAAAATATTATCTAAGTGCAGATAACGGAGTTACTTGGGAAGAAGTTACTAGAGGAGTTCCACATCAATTTTCAACAACAGGAACTAAATTAAAATACAGAGTTTTATTTATTGGCAACGGAGCTAATGAAACATTTTTAGAGAATCTTAAAATATCTTATGAGGTAGCAGAATGACAAGTTGGCAAGACGTTAGGGATATGGGATTAGGTTTATTCAAGAAACAAAATAGAAGTAGGACTCTTTGGATGGGTGGTTCATCTACATTCTTAGGAATACTCGCTTATATAATTCTTCTTGCTGGAGTTTCTGTGACTACTTCTGGTGATATTGTATGTGGAGAAGAGTGTGTGTCTTACGTTAATATTACTTCTACTTACTGGAGAATATGTTTTGAAGATGAATTTGAGTTAGTCAAAACAGACCCTCAAGGTGTAGATATTGATGTATATGTTCCAACTTATGGTAGTAGGTGGAGACTATTCGATGTAACTAAAGATTGCATAGAGAGAAAAAGTAAATATAATTCTCTTCCAAATCGCTTTAAAATAGTAGGACATAAACCTAAGAGCTTAACTGTTAAGTGGTGGAGTGATGCTATGCACATTCCTGACCCTGTTTGGGAAGGAGTTTTTGATACAAATGTAGTAATTGATTTGGGAAATAATCAAACAGATTTGTCTTTTGCCATTAACTATTCGAAAGTTGATTGGAGTTCAATAATAAATATAACTTCTGGAAATTGGACTTGGAATATGTCTGAAGATGATGTAGTTAGTTATAATACAGGAGCTTTCACATTCAACATAACAAACAATGATACAACAGCACCGCATAATATTCTTATGAAGATAGATAGAGATGCAAATTACTATTCTCTTTACTGCAATAATACTTACATTAATGTCGGATGGACTAAGATATTGACTAACCTCTCATCAAATGGGAGTGTGCAAATAAACTGCACAATGGATTTTAATAACATTAGCAAGAGAATTGTTAATTTCTATGACCCAATTTACTTAGATAATCTGACAGCTTACTGGAGATTTGGACAATCGCTTTCTAATGAAACTATTGATTATATAGGGAGTAATAATGGAGTTAATAATGGCTATACTTTTAATAATGCAAGACTAAATGATAATACAGTAAGAAATGAAACCTATGGCAAGTATGGGAAAGGGTTTGGGTTTGATGGTGATGGGGATTATATATTGGTTGTTAATAAAACTAATCAGATTTTTAATATTACTACTGGAAGTAGAAGTTATAGTTCTTGGATAAAACCAAGAGGAGGCCCTAAAAATAGTGTTTTGATTACAACCGCTTCGGCTAATAATCAAGGAGATTATATGAGTATAAGAAGTAATGTAGGTTCTCAATTTAATTGTGTATTTTTGGATGGAACAAATCAACATTATAAAGCATATCCAATAGATTTAAGTTGGAATGATGATACTTGGTATCATCTTTATTGTGGATATGATGGAACAACTGTTGTAATGTGTGTAAATGGAATTTGTGATAGTGGAGAAGATGGAAGTTCTGCAAGAACATATAATTATAGGGGTTTATTTATTGGTA
>Ga0222694_1000239_pt1 | contig 13457 bp, 17 predicted proteins | sample AntAcemetage1333_FD_181145 | JGI IMG/M metagenome (GOLD analysis project Ga0222694, IMG submission 181145) | Saline water microbial communities from Ace Lake, Antarctica - #1333 | ecosystem: Environmental > Aquatic > Non-marine Saline and Alkaline > Saline | place: Antarctica: Ace Lake...
GCCGTCGCCATGCGCTCACAGGGGGGGGTGAAGTCTCACCCCCCCCTCGTGTTCCTTACGGCCGGCCGAAAAAACCCGGCCGTCCTACGAACGGAAATGATTTTTGCCCCCGCTACCCACGGGGCTGACGCCCCTTACCTTTGTTCCCTCCCATCCGGTCGGGAGGTCGGCGCTGTACGTCTCCCTTCGGGATACTCCCACAGCGCCTCCTCGGTCCTTCCCTGCGGTCAGGCCATTATGTTTTTGGCGCCTTCGTCGCCGGAGTCCCGGCGCCTCAGTCGCCACGGGCTCATACGGCACAATCCTGTGCCTATTCGCCCGAAAAGGCCAACGATTGCGCACACTCCCCCGCAATATTTCCAATGGCCGAAAAGTTAGTAAGCGGGAGATGGCGAAAACCACATTGTCAAAAAAAGACAAAAAATATTTGACTTAAACATCATCATGTAATACATTGTAATATATAGGAATCACAAATGAAAAAATTTCATCACTTATTCTGGGACGACAACAATATAGCCCATATCGCCAGGCATAACGTAACCGCGGATGAGGTGGAACAAGCCGTCTTTGCTCCGAGAACTCGCCTCCGAAAAGGACGCGGGCTAGAGATATACTATCTCTTTGGCCGAACTGAGGAAGGACGTTATCTGTTCATCGTATTATTAGAAATTGGGAAATACTACGCGCGAGTAATCACAGCCAGAGATATGAGTCAAAGAGAGAAAAAATGGTATCGATCTTAACGGGGGTAATCTCATGAAACAGAAAATGCCGAAATTTAAAACCGAAGAAGCACTCGCTACCTTCTGGGATAATCATGACTTCTTGGATTATCTCGAAGACACCGAGCCGGTAGATGACGTCATATTTGAGCGACCGAAAAAATCAGTCGTATCCATCCGTCTGGAGAAAAGCCAGATCAATGAAATAAAAAAACTTTCCCATAAGATAGGCCTTGGTTATTCCTCCCTGATAAGATCTTGGATCATAGAGAAGCTGGCAAATATCCATCGCCCTCAAGAAAATCATTAACCGCGAGACAGCCGAGCAGATAATCGCCGAGAAAAAGGGATGTTGCCCCCTCCCCTCTCCGGGCTTCTAATACGGGGCGAATAGCAAAAAAGATGAAACGAATCAGCATATTTAGCGTTAAAGGCGGGACCGGAAAAACCACGACTGCAGTAAATCTGGCAGCCGCACTTGCTCAGGACGAAAAGCGGGTTTTGCTGATTGATCTGGATCCGGAGCATGGAGCAACGCTGGCATTGGGAATAAGAACTGAGCAAACTCTCATCGATCTTCTTCGTGGACAGGCAAGCTTTGAACAGGTGTGCTTGAAAGTATGGGACTTTGATTTCATACCCTCCGGACCCGAGCTCATGGTCTGGAAAGAGGACGTGAAAACATTAAAAGAAACGGTAACGAAAAAGTATGACTACATTCTGGCCGATCACGGTCCAGGGGTATCTCCCATTTCAGTCAGTGGGCTGGCCTTCGCAGACACGGTTTTGATTCCGACTCCGGGGGATTATCTGCCTGGTCTGGCGATTGAGCGTGTTCTTGACGTGGTAAAAGGAGTAAAAGAGGTTAATCCAAACCTGAGAGTCGGTGGGATCGTATTAAGCCAATTTGACAGTCGCCGCTCATTCTCTTTTCAAGTGGAGAGCACGCTCCGGGATGAATACGGAGAGCTGGTGTTTGATACGAAAATTCCCGTTAGCGTTGACCTGGTAACGGCAAGCTACCAGGCCAAGCCGGTTATTTTTCACCGGAGTGGATCACCGGCTTCGGAAGCATTTAAAAAGTTAGCCCGGGAAATTGAAGGGAGGTTTTGAGAATGAAGAAACCGGAAAAACTCAAAAGAGGATTCAAGGCGACACACTACGACGTCACCGGTCAGATGCTTGAAGAGATGAAAAAGCCAGCAAAACATAATGACATAAAGACAGAAAAACATAATGACGTAAAAACAGAAAGACATAATGACAGAAAGACGGCAAAGAAGAAAGACAGCAAACCGGAAAAACTTAAGGTCACTCTATACATAGATCGACGGGCGGACATAATCCTAGAGGGTTTGAAATATCAGTTCAAAAAAGCGGGGGAGTTCAGGAGCAAATCAGAGATCGTGGAGCGGCTGATAATGGAACATGGAAAAAAACATAAAGACAGAATAACATAAAAACATAATGACAGAAAAAAATAAGGGGGGACTGACCCTTCGGGGGATAAAGAAAGTCGCTCCTGGGTCAAATGTGGAGGTCATTTTCCGGAGGATCAGGCAAAAAAGGGGCAAATCGGTCGGTTTTACTGATTCTATGCTTCGAGGGCGGAAAACAAATCCTTTCTCATGACTATAATCAATCTTTAAAAACAAGGAATTCTAATTGTCGTTGAGGATGAGAAGGGGAGGGGACTTTCAGAACAATTTCCCCTGTTATCCTGTAACGCGGCCGCCGGCAGACTCTTCTTCAATAGTAATGTCTTTTTTCTCCTCTGCCCACCGGGTAAAATCATTATATTCCGGGATTACCGTGTCGATAAAATATAATTTAAGATAACTGATCTTCGGTTCGCCATCTGTTTCATAAGGTTTCACGAAATCGCTTTCCGGAAAATTATTTTCAACCCAGGTTTTGAATGCCTTCTTCTGGTCTGATGTATAGTTGCTGATTAATTCCTTCAGTTTGCTATCTCTTTCTTTCTCAAATATCTCTTTCAGGCGCCCTATCTTCGCGGCGTTCCGTCTTTCCTTCTTTTCTCGGGCTGATCGTTCTTTCTTATCCTGTTCTCTCTGCCTGTTTGCTTGGTAAAAATTTGATGGATTGTACGGCTCACCATCCCGGGAGAGCCGTATACGACTTCGCAACCATCCCCCCGGGTTGGAGAGATGCTGGCCGGACCTGGCTTTGCGCTGGATCTCAAAATCCAGATCGGCAAAAGCAATCTTCCAGTCTTTGTCAGAGAGACGATTCCGGATTTTCCGCCAGTCGTCAAATCCAAGCTCTTGAAGTCGGGAGGAGATTCCATCTGCCGGGAGCGGAAGTTCTTTATGCTGTGAAGGTGCCTGAGGCGGCTGCGGCTGATGCTCCACGGGGGGTTTGAAAGGGAGTTCCTGCTGTTCGTAGGCGGGATTCTTGCTCCAGAAAAACTCAAGATGCGTAACTTTTCTACTTTCCTTATGCTCCACAAAATGGAAAAGCAGATCGGTTTTCTCCTCAATGTCTTTCCGGGCCAGCTTGAGAACTTTGCTTTTGAAATGGCCATACTGTTTATACTGGTCCGAAGAGATATCGAGATATTGCTTCATCCATTCGACGCTGACTGTTGCTGATCTTCGTCCATCGCGCTTCGCTATTCCTTGATTGAACTTCAAGAACTGATAAATCCGGAGGGAATAATGGCTCTGGAGGCGAATGACGGCTCGGAGCTCATACATCGTAAAGTTTCCTTTGAGAGCGAGCAAAAAGGGTTTTAGTTCCGGATGGAATTCAAGTTCGACAAATCCTCTTCCGGGAGATAATCTCGCATAGCAACACCACGTTACTTTGATCAAATCTTCATACTCCGGGTCAAGCCATCGGATGATTTTGCCCATTAAAGCGTCCGTCGCTTCATTAAATCGGTCATATGCATTTTTAGTCTTTGTGCCTATGGCATTTCTTAGCTCCTGGACAGATATCCGGTAACGTTTAAAATCTTCATCTTTTTTCTCGACCAGAGCCAATATATAGAGGATGAGTCTTTGTTCGTTGATGGAGAGTCGAGGCCATTGCGCTTTATTAAGAAGGTCGTTGGATACAGCTATGAGTGCGTTGGTATCTTTTTTGTCGAGCATTCTTTTTTCCAGGGCAGTTGTAGTCATAAGGACTGTGATATCAAACGTATTATCATATGTCAATATTTTTTGTGATAGTCAACCATCACGACACTAGAAAATAGCAATAATTAACCCCCAAAGAGTGATAGTTAAATTATCACACTATAATATCTGAGTGATAGTTAACCCCCAAACAGTGATAGTTAACCCCCAAACAGTGATAGTTAACCCCCAAACAGTGATAGTTAACCCCCAAACAGTGATAGTTCGGGACATGCAACCGTTGAATATCAACGCTTTATGACCTCCTAAATATAGAATATAGAATATGTAAATCATCATCATAGGCCAGAGCCAAAAAATGATGATGATTTTTTGATTTAGGAAAGAATTAAATCTACCATAAATTTATAGATGGGCTGGCCCCAGGGAAAATGTTATAGTATGATCTTGGTTCTCTTAAAGCCCCACAATCAAGGAGTGAGAAATGACCAACACCGCCATAATAACAAGACCAGATCAATACCCGGTCCGGACAGACTTACTGGATCGCCTCCACCAACTCCGGACATCTTATCTGGCTACACTCAGTCCCCATACCCGAAGAGCATACAATCGAGACCTGAGAGACTTTGCCGATTTTCTCGGGGAGGAAGATCCGACCAGGGCTCTCCGGAGACTGATAGAGAGAGGGCAGGGGGAGGCCAACTCTTTAACACTCCAATATAAGGCCCACCTCATCGAGCAGAATAAAACGCCGGCGACAATCAACCGGAGATTGTCTTCCCTCCGGTCTGCCATCAAATTGGCCCGGATGGGAGGGTTCATCCCCTGGTCTCTGGATATCCCGGGAGTAAAGAGCCGACCATATCGCAATACAAAGGGCCCGGGGCGACAGGGCTTTCAACGGATAATGCGAAAACTCCATGAATCGGACCGCCCCAGGGACATCCGGGACCGGGCCATCATCCGAATGCTCTACGATCTGGCCCTGAGACGCGGTGAGTTGGCCGAACTCACTCTCGATAATGTGGACCTCCACGCCGGGCAGCTATCGATCCTGGGGAAGGGCGAGCTGGAACGGGAGTTGGTCGCGCTTCCGGAGGAGACCGCCCGGGCTCTATCCGACTGGATAGAGATCCGGGGAGATGATCCGGGCCCGCTCTTCTTCAACTACGATCGCCGGAGCGTTGATCGACGGCTGACCTATGACGGCATCTATAAGATCGTTTTGACCGTGGCGGCTCGTGCCGGGATAAAGACCAGGCCCCACGGCTTCCGACATACCGCGATCACGGAGGCCCTGGAGCTGACCAACGGCAACCTGGCCGCCGTCCGGGATTTCTCCCGGCACAAGAGCTACGAGGTCCTCCGATTCTACGACGACAATCGTCAAGATCGAGGCGGAGAAGTTGCCAAGCTGGTAGCGAAGGCAGCGTCGGTATAAATAATCAATCTCGTATGGTACTAAAAATATAAATTATCAGTACCATAATCGGGGCCGAAAAATAGGGGTGGTATCCGGGATAAATTTGTTTACACGGAAGACTGAAAAACCGCGATGCCCGGGAGAGAGCAACACCGATCCCGGAAAAGAAAACGCCGTGACGGGCATCTGAGGGATTATGCGCTCCTGGGTCAGAAGGCGAGGTGCTGTAGCCGCCCCGCACCAGGGCCCTGGTGCGGGGTTGACCGCGGAAATATGCAGTGCGGGAAGTTTACCCGCCACAGGCCGTGGCTTGCTGCCGCGAGTTCACCAGTGCTGTTGTCATTAAAAATGTTACAGATGTTACAAAATTAATAAAATTTTGTAACAGGTCGATCCGGGATCTTTACAAAAGGCCTACCAGGAGATCCGGAGAGGAAAGAAAGTATCTTCAGTCCCGGTTGAACCCCGATCCGGAAAAATGCTTTACCCGGTGCTCTCTCTCTAATATTATCTGAACAGATACTCTCTCACCAAATCTAATATAATGAAAAACCCGATTACCTGTCCAGTCTGCCATAGTAAGCACATAATCAGGAAAGGAACCGCTCGGCTCAAATTCGGTTCCAGTCAGATCTATCGCTGCAAGGATTGCGGAAAAAAGTTCCGGGAGAATAGACTCTCCCATAAGTCCTATAAACCCAAGGTCATTACAGCGGCTCTCACTCATTACAACCTCGGATACACGATAGAGGAGACGGTTAAGTATATCAATCGTCGATTCAAGGTTAGGGTGTCGAAAAGCTCCATTCACGTCTGGATAAAGGAATTCTCCGATATTTGCACCTATCATCGCATACGGAATAAAGTTATCAAGAAATTCGGCAAGGATATAATCGTCAGCAAGGATTTTGAGCACCACGGACTCAACTATAATTTCAAATATCACCGGGGAAAGCTTGATCTCCTGGAGCCGGGATTCGATGCGCTTAAAGGGTATGTTCGATCATTTGAAAAGGGGTGTCCCGACTACTACAAGGATGATGAACGGCCGTCCCAGTTAAAGATTGACATGGAGATCAATCGAGGAACAAAATTCAACCAGGCTTGCCGCTTGTCGGCGCTCGCGCTCACCGCAAAAAGGACCAATTACGAACGACACAGCCTGGTGGAAAACTTTATGTTAATCAACGATTCTACTACGATAGCTTGTGAAGTGCCGGTATGGTTCTGGGAGAAGAACCTGAACGCGGGAATTTTCGGACATATCGATGTCCTTCAGGTGAGATTTGGCCTGATATATGTAATGGACTACAAGCCGGGGGCGATACACGAGAATGTCCAGAAGGTTGCTTCACAACTTCTATTCTATTCATCCGGCCTTTCGTTCAGGACAAAAATACCGCTGGATAAGTTCAGATGTGCCTGGTTCGACGATGAAGTCTATTACGAGTTTAATCCCAGAGAGGCAAATGTAAAATATCACAGATCAGGAGGTTAGTCATGGCTCGATTAAAATGGGAAGATCGAAAGTATAACGGTTATTTCATGATGGAAGGCGTCGGAGGCCGGGGCAAGACCCGGACCGACAAGGACCTGAAACGGCATCTGGCGATTCTCGGGTTTAGGTCCTACTGGCGTAAGCTGGAATTGTATCGGAAAGCACTTCTGGCTCGGCTCAACGGAATCTCCGAAGAAGGGGATAAACTCTATCCGGACCTTGAGGAAGAAACACTATACACCGAACTTCGAATTATGCTTGATAATCTCCGGGGCGAAGTCGCGAGCGGGGTATCCGGCGGCATAAAACATCTCCTCAAAATGATCGATGAGATAATCCGGTTGATCTCCCGGGTATTTCATCCATCTTTTCAGGATCTTGCCCCCTGTTTCGCCGGCTCAAATCTCTCCGCCTCAGCCAATCCCCGTGGGCCTCCGACCTTGGTAGCCGCACCTTTTAAGGTGCGTTATACTGCGCAGGCTAAAGCCTGCGGCTACCGTTTACCGTCCTCTCCAGGCCCCGGAAATTGGATCCAAACCAGGCCCCGGATCCTGGAAATTCGCTCAAAGCTAAACTCTTATATATCCAGAACATTTCAGGCCCCGTTTTTTGGATCTAATGCTTTGTTCTCTGTTATATGCAACTCCTTGCCATTTAAAGCATTCAAATACTTGGTCAAGGCCATAACGGATGGAACTGCAAGATTGTCTTCCCCTTTTTCTCTAATATCTTTTGGGGTCCCCCGATTAGGGGTGGGTCTTGCGGGTGCACTTACAGCTGGCAGTCTATTTTTTGGAACTGCAAAAAAAGTAGGAACAAGTGTGTTAAAACATCCTAAAAGAGTTTGTGTTTATGCTACTTTATTGGGGATGCTTGGTTCTGCTTCTTTACCTGGAAGAACTGAGGGTGCAGTAGGGGATGGTGCAGGATCACTGATTACAAGAGTTGCTGATACTTGGGGGGTGGCTGTTGAACCTGGAACAAGGGATTATTGGTGGGTTGATAATATCACAGGAGAAGTTTGGGAAACTCAAGTTAATGAAAATTTAACTGGAGGAATTACTAGTCTTCAATTTACATGTGGAAATGGTTCTAATTTTAAGGGTGTTGCAATGAATAATGATTATGTTTGGGTTGTAAGTGATGGTGATGATAAGATTTACAAATTTAATTAAAATAATGGAAATGAACTTGGAAGTTTTAGTGTGCCTTCTCAGCATAATGATGCTGATGGAGGTGGTTTAGCATACCAGGATAATCATTTATTTTATTATTTATTTGTTGCTCCTTGGCCACCACATATCCACAAATATAATGCAGATAGTGGTAATCTTGTTGGAAGTATTGATTTACCAAGTAGTCAGATTGGGGCTGGAAGAGGTCTCGCATATAATTCTATTGATGATAGTCTTATTTTAGAGAAGGAGAATGGAGTCTCTGCTTATGTTATTTGGCCCGATGGAGACAGTAGTTTTTCTGATTGGACAGAAATAGTATATGATAAGATTCAAGGTAGTTATACTTGGGGACTTGGTTTTAATGAAATAGATAATTGTATTGTTATCGGAAGGGATTTTTCTGGAACAGAAGATCGCCTTGGGAATATTGAATATTTTCCAAATTCCGCACCCACACCAACTCCAACACCAGAAGCAAATGGAACTGGAATATTTAGGGCAAGTTCTGGTTTGTGGGCGATAAATGGAGTAACAAGAACTTATTTTGGTGGATCTGAAGACACACCTATTTACAATGATTTTGATGGAAATGGAATAAAAGACATTTCTATTTTTAGAAAAAATTCAGGCCTGTGGGCTGTAAGAGATTTAACAAGAACTTATTTTGGAGGCTCAGAAGATAAACCTGTTCCCGCAGATTATGATGGAGATGGAACAGATGATATTGCTATCTTCAGACCAAGCTCTGGTTTGTGGGCTGTGAAAGGAATTTCACGTGCTTATTTCGGAAGTTCTGATGATACACCAGTTCCTGCTGATTATAATGGTGATGGCACAGATGATATTGCTATTTTTAGAGCAAGTTCTGGATTGTGGGCTGTAAAAGGAATAACCCGTGCTTATTTCGGGGGTTTCTCAGATATTCCCGTGCCGGGAGATTACGACGGGGACGGGACCTCCCGGATCGGGATATTCCGCCCGGCTTCCGGTCTCTGGGCGATCCGGGGTGTAAGCCGAATATATTTCGGGGGATCGTCTGATCAGCCGGTTCCTGGCGATTACGCCGGAGACGGCACCGAAGATATCGGGATATTCCGGGACAGCTCCGGCCTCTGGGCGATCCGGGGATTGAGCCGGTGTTACTTTGGGGGAGTGGGCGATATCCCGGTGACCAGATAAAACTCAAAAAAGGGTAGAACCACTTCCAGATCAGTCTCTAAATAAAGCCTCGAAAGCCAAGTATTTCCTACCCTTCACCGTCTTAATCTGCTATCTTCCCTTTTTTCAGCTCTACTTGATAAAAACACCGGAATTAGAGGCCGTAAAACGGCTTTAAAGCCGTTTTTAGCTTTATTCGGGTCAAACCCCTTAAAGATGAAAACATCGCTTGACGATCGACTTAAGGCCGCCGGAATCCGACATTTCGACGTCCTGATCCACGATCAATCCCGCGAGTGGCTGATCAAGAACTTCCGGAAGGGATCTTCCACATACCCGGTCAACGTGGCCTGCTTGATGCGCAATATCATCTGGCAGGTCCGCGAGCGGATCCGCCGGGGGGAGAAGCCCCCCCTTAACGAGTTGATCCGGACCTTCTGGTACATGTACATCAAGCCCACCCTCTCCAGGGCGGATGCTCTATCTCACAAGGTCAACCAGTACAAGCAACTGGTCTATCAGTTTGTCAACATGGTTCGGGACCTGGACTTGATGAGATACAGCGATATCGGATTCCGGGATGACAATGAATCCCACCGCCGGGTAGGCGCCAACGCCAATATAGTCCTCTTCTCCGAGAAGCTGGGCCACCAGTCTTTCCTCTCCGAGATTGCCGGAAGATACCGCGTCTCAATCATTGCCCTGGGCGGCCAGCCGTCCGTCCTTAACCTGGAGTATTTCGTTGATGATTTAAAGGCCAACAGCGTCAACCTCCGGCGATCGTTCTATCTCTTCGGGATAGTTGACTATGACCCGAGCGGCTGGATTATCCGGGATGCCTTTATCAACAACCTGAAGTTTTACGGGGTCAAAAATATTCACACCTTCGATCTGATCACTCCGGATATGCTGACGGTTGAAGAAGTAGAACTCTCCCGGTACCGGATCCGGGCCGGCAAGACGATGACGACCAAAAATAAAGACTGGCTGAAGGAAGTTCACAAGCGGAAATATGAGAACCAGAAATACCTGGAGGAGCGGGACCGGGGGGAGCCGGTCCTCTACGGCCTGGAGGCGGAGGCCATCTCCAGCAAGCGGTTGACAGCCAAGCTGGAGGAGGTCATGGTCCCCCTGATCGCCAAGTCGGAGGACCTGGTAAGGGCCTATGAATTGCGCCGGCTGAGCGAAAGGATCATGAAGTTGGCTCTCCGGAAATTCAAGCTGGTGGAAAAAGCGGCAAAGAAAAAAGCAAGGAGATAATCATGCCCGGGCAACCTGATTTTATTAAGGATTCAATAATTAAGGAGTATATCCGCGACACCGAAAAGCTTCGATCGTCTTCGGAAGTAGTGGCGACGATCGATAAGCGGCTCAATGCCATAATTCAGAAGGTAATCACGGAGGCCGCCGCGATCGCGCGGGAGTCCGGACAGAAGACCATCCTCGAGGATGACATTGTTAAGGCACTGGAGAAGCACGTCGGCCGGGAGACATTGACCTGGCAACAGACCCTTGCCCAGGTACTCCGCCAGCCGGCAGTCAACCTCAGGGACATAGCCAACGGAATAGACGAAGAGCTGAGACGGTTGAAGCTATGAATCACCGCGAACTGGCCGAAGAGATCCGGAAGGAACACGGCCTTTCTTGGGCTGAATCCTCCCGGATCCTGGATACCATGATCGAGACAATCCGGGAGCAGTTAAAGCAGGGCCACCTGGTCCGCCTCCGGAACTTCGGGACCTTTCAGGCCCGGGAGAGTCACGGAAAAGTCCGGGCGAAATTTAACGCCTCGAAGAATTTTTTTTGAACTGATGTAACGCGAAGCGATTGAAGAAGATATCATTGGTTGAAATTTCCGAGTAATATGAGATAATAATATAATGGATTTTGAAGTTATCTCCAAAATCATAAACATCGAACCAATTGCCCGGGGATTAAGCGTCCGAGCTCGATCCCGCCTGATCCGATTCTACGGTGAGGGACGGTGGAGAAAACTGAAGGGAGAAGCTACAATCCGTTTACGCAACGGTCAGATCCGGAGAGCGGAGTTACATTGGTATGAGGCTCACGGGATCGGCAAACGAGAAATGAAACGCAAACGTAACTTAGATTAATCATGCATGAAAAAGAAAAATTTGTGGTCTGCATGGATAACTTAGATTATCCGGCGTCTCTTGAGCGCTACAAGATATATCAAGTTATCCCTGATGCGGAGGCAAGGGCAGATGGAGAGATCCGGATAGTTGACGAAAGCGGTGAAGACTATCTTTATTCTAAGGATCGCTTTGTCTCCATCCGGCCGCCCGCTGCAGTCCGTGAATCCCTGGTTTGCGCATAAGAACAAGTACTGCGCCGGCAGGGAGGAGAGAGCACAATGACACGTAGATCTCATTCTGTTGCTGAGATGGCCGCCGATATCCTTGACGATCCTTCAGCCAAAGAAAGAGTAGAACAACTGATCGCTAACAGGAAGTTGATAGAACAACTTATCCTCCAAAGGCTTCTCCTGGAAAAAACGCAGACCGAAGTCGCCAGGTATATGGGATGCAATACCAGCAAAATCTCCCGGATGGAAGCCGGTTCCGATCAGGATTTGAAACTCGGTGATATTCTCGGTTATCTGTCTGCCCTGGATATGAATCTCTCTATGATCCTATCGGCTCCGACTTCTCCGATCACAGACCGGTTTAAAGTCGAAGTGCCAGAAAGCTCCCCAAAGAAGCTCTCTCAAATAGAACATAAGAGGGATTTGATTGCGGAAAACATTAAAAAAGCCAGAAACGAATTTGCGCGAGGAGAAGTAAAAAAAGGCACCGCAATCGATGTAATGAGAGAGAGTTTTGAGAATGAAAGAGAAGAGTAACCCAGCCCCGACCGACGACCTGCGGTCCGAATACGATTTCTCAAAACTCAGAGGAGGAGTCCGGGGGAAGTACGCTAAACGCTTTAACGCCGGCACTAATCTTCACAGACTCTTGAACCGCAGTAAACCAACATCCCCCTGAGCAAGAAGCGCGCCAGCAGAGCTGTCACGCATCTTGCGGCCTCGGTCAACACTCGTTGCCCCGGTCCCACGGTTTCAGTCCGGGTCCCCCCACCGAAGGCCATGCGGAATCTCCCAAAACCGGCGCCTTAAAAACCGTTATCCCGCATCGCCTTCTCCCCACTCCCGGAACTCAAAAAGCCGGCGGCGGGCCCCTTTAATCTCTGGTCGTCAAGGTTTCTGGGTTGCGTTTGATCCTTACTCTTCTTATAAAAAGGTCCTTGAGATTCTTGCTGATGGGATGTTTGAATACATCATAGAAAACGGGTATTTTCGGGAGGACATAAAGGAGGATCATTAAATCGCAGTATATAACCAAGGAGAGGACTATAAATGAAAGAGATACCCTATCCCTTGCAATTAAAAATAAATACTTGATTAATAACAGAGGAGCCTGTATATTTTTAGGCTTGGTGTAAACTCTACTTTTTTCAAGTATATGAAAATTGGAGTTACAAAAAAATTTCTTCTACTGCCCGGTCTTGGATTTTGTATCCGGCCGGGTTTTTTGTGTTATACGGGACATCCCTGGAGTGATGTGGGGAAACTATCCAAAGTAAAATGCCTTGATTAGTACAAAAAGTGCTGAAGACATACAGCATTGAGTCGGGCGCGGACTACTTCTTCGACAAGGCCTCCGGTTTAGACGAGCTTATAAGTATTATCAACGAACTGAGTCAAGAAAGGGCGAAATGAAAAGTCATCGAAGATTAGGAAAAAGCGCGGAACAGGACCTGATCACCAGTTACAAACTCGGGGTGAACGCCTACGTGGTCAAACCGGTTGATTTCCATAAGTTCATCGAGGCGGTTAAAACCCTGGGTGTCTTCTGGGTGGCCTTGAATGAATCACCGCTCGCCAATCCGAAAGCCCGAACGCATCTACACGAAAAGGGAGCATCTGAATGAAGATACCGCTTCGCATCCTGCACCTGGAAGACGATCCAAAGGACGCTGAGCTGATCCGCGAGACGCTGGAGGCGGCCGGCTATGCCCCCGAGATCATGGTGGTTCAGACGAAAGCCGATTACCTGGCCCAACTCGACCAGGGTTGGGAGATCATCCTGGCGGACTACAACCTGCCGCAGTTAGACGGGGTGCAGGCGCTTGAGTTGTTGAAAAAGCGCGGGCTGGACATACCGTTCATCCTCGTCTCCGGTGCCATCGGCGACGTCGCCATCGTCACTTCCATAAAAGCCGGCGCGCACGACTATGTCATGAAGGATCACCTGGAGCAGCTCGCGCCGGCGGTGGCGCGGGAGTTGTGCAATGCTGAAACGCGGCGCAGTTATAAGAAGGTGGACAACGCACTGCGGGAATCCGATGCAT
>Ga0222694_1000240_pt1 | contig 13448 bp, 33 predicted proteins | sample AntAcemetage1333_FD_181145 | JGI IMG/M metagenome (GOLD analysis project Ga0222694, IMG submission 181145) | Saline water microbial communities from Ace Lake, Antarctica - #1333 | ecosystem: Environmental > Aquatic > Non-marine Saline and Alkaline > Saline | place: Antarctica: Ace Lake...
TTCTCCATAAATTTTCTAATTTAACTAGGTCTTGCGAGATAACGTATTTTATGTCATCAATCGCTCTATACCCTTTAATTATTGTTTCAACTGACTTGTTGAATCCTTCGTATTCTTTATTCATTTTTTTTCTTTATTATGGTCAGGGTGGCAGGATTTGAACCTGCGATTTCTCGTGTCCAAGACGAGCACGCTACCAACTGCGCCACACCCTGATTAAGAGCTAAAGGTGGAGTACCCAGAGTTCGTCAACTCGCCAGTTCAGCTAAGATAATTAATCGAAGCCTTATACTCCCCCCTTAACCCTTAACTACAGCTAGTGGTGTTAGTTCTACTAAAATCTTTACTAAATCCTTTTGATTTTCATATTAGAATGGTATATCCAGTTAATTATTTTTTATTATTGCGATGCTTGTTACTACACTTCTTGGAACAATATTTTCTCTTCTTAGATATTGTTTCTACTTTTTTACCACACACTACACACTTAATTGTAAATGGTTTTATATTGTCGTGGTCATATTTTTTATGACAGCTTGCACAAAGTCTAATCCAATCAGATTTTTCTCTCTTATATTTACCACTTACATTAGCCCAATGGTACATATTCTTAGTAGTAGATTTACAGTGTTCGCAATAATTAGGTTTACCACAAACTCTACTTATCCACTTATGCTTAGCACTATAACTAGCGTTATCACTTTTCCAATTATATGTATTATCATCTTTATTCCACTCATACCAGCACTCTCTTGAACAAAATTTACCACCACCTCTATTCATCTCACTAATGCAAGTCCCAAATTCCTTTCCACATACTTCACATTTATTTATAATATTTCTTGCACTTAATTTTATATCTTTCTTATTGCACGCTTTGCATTTATTTACATGCCCATCTTTCATCTGTGAATGTTTATAAAAATCATTTAGTGGTTTCACATTACCACACTTAAAACATTTTTTAGTTTTCATAATTGTATATTAATTATTTAGTATTGGCTGGGTAATAGAATATACCTACTACCCACTTACGACCGTCGTACCAACTAGTTAAAAGGAATTTCCTCAACATTTACTTCTTCATCAACTGGAGCTACTGGTTGCTCTGTAGCTTCTGATTCTGCATTAGTTAGTGTAGTGTCTGGTGTTGGTTGTCCTTCTACTTGTTTAGCAGCCATTGCTTGGTCTACTTCAGATAGCTCTTCCATAAACCTAATAGTCTTATATGTACTAGTCCCAGTCTTTTCTTCAAACACCCAATCACTTACTTTTGTGCTCAAAGCAACTTTGATTGTTTTAATAGTACCTTCTGCAAACATTTGGTTCCAATCATTAAATCTTTCTTTGTAAAACAAATAAGCTTTTGTAAATCCACCATCTTCAATAGTGCCATCTTCCAAAGTCTTGGGTGCTTTTTTAATTGGTAGTGTATAGTAGGTTCCCTTTTCTTGGTCTACTACTTCTACACTATACTCTTTCCATTTATTACCAGTCTTACTTTCTTTTTCAACAAGAGTAATATTGGTAATCTTTAATGTTTCATTTGTTAAATCTGCCATAATTTTATTTCTTATCTTTATTAATTTTTTTATAACCAACTGGTGTTCCATCTTCTTCCATTTCAACCTTACCCCAATATTTTTTACCACCATCATAATCATAAAATTTGTCGTATGGTTTTTTACATATTTGACAGTAGTAGTTACGATACCATCCATTGTCGACTTTCTGTGCTCTACTACTTGCTACTAAACATCCACATCCATCACAGACTTCATAATCTTTACTTGTTAAAAATATATCTTTCATATTATTTTTTATTAATTATTATTTCCAACTACTACTTGTATAGCCTTTAGTTAGTTCATTTATTTTAACTAATTCTTCATCAGTATAGCCAAGTGTTGTTCCTTCTTTCTCTATGAGTAAATTTTTATAGTCAGAGTATTGAACTGCCCATGGGTGGTCTCCAATAACAAGTCCACCATTTCTAGCTTTACTTACCTTATGTTTAGGAATAGATTTCCAATCAACATCCTCTACTGGAATCTTATATCTATACTCTGATTTAATTTCAACCTTGGGTAATACATTTTCAGTATATAGTTTAGCCCATCGTTTATAAACCTCCATCATATCAAATGATATATCATTACAAGTAAATATAGTTCCTTCTCTTGTTAGTATAAACTCAAATGATTTACCAGTGCCTCTTTCTACATATATAAGAGTACCAGAATTAACATCAAGAAAATCCATATAGACAGCAAGTTGTTTTAAGTAGCTTGTTCTAGCTATACCATTTTCTAAGTCTTTATCTTGATAAGTACCATAGTATGTTTTAATCTCTACTGGAGTGCCATCAGTCTTAATAGCATCAATATAACCAGAGATAGGAACTCCTTCTCTTTCCATTTCAATACGTTGTTGCTCATCATTATCAAACTTCTTTAGCTCACCAACTTCTTGTAACTTATTGACTAAAGCTAACTCAACCATCTTGCCAACCTCAAACATAAATAATGTTTGCACTTCTATTGGGTTAGTTGGTTTAGTTCCCATCCAAGAATGATATAAGTCAAACAATGGTTTTTCACAGTCAGTTGCCCAAAATGATGTTCTATCCTTGTGCTTTTCTTCAAATTGTATTTTGTCTAATAACATTTATTTATCTTCTTTAATGCTTTTAGCTAATTTTTCTCTTAATACTTTAGTGTCCATAGCTTCTCTTGCTTCATCACGAATAATGCGGTCTAACTCACAATTATATTCGTCTGTTCTTTCGCCTTTGCTGTCTAAGAAACCAGCTTTTACTAATTTTCTATCAACAGGACTTAAATTAGCCTTGATAGAGTTCATGATTTTATTTACTGACATACGTTTATTTCCTTTCTGGCTTTCGCCATTATTAAAGTTATTATATTTATCTGGTAATGATTTACCATAGATATATTCATGATTCACATATCCTTGAGCACATTCTTTTATTATATCCCCCCATTCAGTAGCGTTTTTTAATGGTGGACTCTTTTCAAGATATATTTTATCGATACACCCATTATATATAGTATCTAAACACTTTTGTGAAGAATCTTTATTATTTTCTTCTCCATTTATATCACTATAGACCCTAGCATTACCACAGACCATAGCACTACCAGAGACCCAAGCATTACCACAGACCCTAGCATTACCATAGACCTTAGCATTACCATAGACCCAAGCACTATCACAGACCCAAGCATCATCAGAGACACAAGTATTACCATAGACCTTAGCATTACCAGAGACCCAAGCATCATCATAGACCCAAGCATCATCATAGACCCGAGCACTACCAGAGACCTTAGCATTACCATAGACCCTAGCATTACCAGAGACCCAAGCATTACCATAGACCCAAGCACTATCAGAGACACAAGCATCACCATAGACCCAAGCATCGTTAAGTTGACTTAAATTACTCTCTTTCTCTATCCAACCACCTAAGTCTCCCTTACTTACATCTCTGAAACTTCTCGATGCTTTAATCTGATAAAGCGTAGTTCCAAATATTTCTTTTTTATTCTCTGTTAATTTATATTTATTCATATTTTTATTTTAATTAAATAATCTTGTAGCTAGGCACTAATATGCCCAGCATATAAAACTATTTCTTTTTCTTTTCTTCTGCAATAATCTCTTCTGCTCTTTCAACTAGCTCCTTCTCGTGTTTAGCGTACAACACGTCATTTAACTCTTCACTTCCCTTTTCTGTTAGTTCAAGACCACCGTTTATTAATCCAGCTTTATATAGTTTTTGACTTGCTGGAGATAAATTACGCTTTAAGGCATTCGTTAATGATTGTAACATACTTATTTTCTCCTTATTAGTTTTGATATTATCGCTACTATTATTTAATTGTTTAGTTTTTTGTAATTGTTTATTTGAATATTTAATATTTTCTTTTTCAGTTCTACTACCCATTACTTTTTCATCACCAAAGACCCGAGCATTACCAGAGACCAGAGTATTACCAGAGACCAGAGCATTACCAGAGACCAGAGTATCATCACAGACCTTAGCATTACCATAGACCCAAGCACTACCAGAGACCCAAGCATCATCATAGACACGAGCACCATTATAGACACGAGCATCATCATAGACACGAGCATTGCCATAGACCCAAGCACTACCAGAGACCCAAGCATCATCATAGACACGAGCATTACCAGAGACCTGAGCATCATCAAAGACCCAAGCATTACCCTCTTGGCTTAAATTACTCTCTTTCTCTATCCAACCACCCAAGTCTCCCTTACTTACATATCTGAAATCTTTTAATGTTTCAATTTGATAAAGTGTAGTTCCAAATACTTCTTTTTTATTTTCTGTTAATTTATATTTATTCATGGTCTTTATTATACTTAGATTTCTTATTATAGGCAGCAAGGTCTTCTTTATCTCTCCACTCATCAGCATGTCTAATAAGTATTTCAACATCCTGATTAATTACTTCCCCTAACCAATGGTCAAAAGCATCTGGCATGTTGTCATCTTTAATGTTAGGATTTTCACTAGCACATTTTTCTTGTAAAAATTCCATAAATGTAGTCATATAATTATTCTTTAGATTTATTAATATGTTCAGTCCAAACTAAAAGACTTTTTTCAATAGTCTCTTCAGCAACTGCTGATGAATACTCATCGAAATTTTCATAGTCTTCTGGTTTGTGTATCTTTTCAATTTTTGTATTGTAATCCATAATGTTATTATTAGCTCTCACACGTCCACCACAGCGTTTTAATTTCACGAAGCTCGCTTTATACCTAAATGGCATTCAAATGGCGAGAAGGCTGTTTAAAAGAGTCAGAAAGGGTATGTTAGATGTTCACCCTAACCCCACTTAATACCTTTAATCTTCTATCTAACCATTTCTTAGTTTTTTCTATTGTTTTTTGGATACCTTTAAATGTCTTATCCTCTGCACCTACTAAATTCTCTTTCAATTTTCTTTCATATATTTCTTCAAATGCATGAGCGAGTGATATATAATAAGTTTCAGTATATCCAGTGTGTGTCAATATATAGTTTAAAGAGTCAACCTTAATCTTAAATCCCTTTTCTTTATAAACTAATCCATTTTTTCTTTCTCTTGTTTCTTTTACTTTTTTTTGGTCTATCATATTATTATATCTCCTTATTATCTCTTATTACTTCAATCATATCATTTACTTCTTCAGTCCACTCAGCTGACTCTAAATTATCTTCATCTAAATAATAATTTCTATATAGACCAGACTCGATGTCGTCTTCTACTATATCTATTGTAAGTTTTAACTTCATATTTTTATTTTAATATTAACTATTTTCAGTATACCACCTGGTGTATCTTTTAGCAAATGGGGATAACCCTAACCATAAATATCATCAAGTTCTTCCTTCATGCTGTTTCTACTAGCTACAAATCTCGCCAGGTTGTCATAGCCACACCAAGTGCAACGAATATAATACCTACCATCTTCTAGTATTCTTCTAGCTTCCTTGCCACACTGTGGACAACTCGTGATTGAGTTATCTTTTCTATTTTTAATTATTTCTTTTATGTGTTCCATATTATTTTAGTTTATCTTTGTCTTTTATTATCAACCACTCCTATCCATTTTGATTCAATCGTTTTATCTAATTCTATTTCAAACTTATCTTCATCTCCAAATGGTAGTCTATCTATCTTTGCTGTTAAATCATCTATTATTCCTATATTAGCTATAGCTACATATGAGTCTCTATGTTTACTAAGGAACAACTTAAACTCTTCTATTAATTCTTTCTTCTGGTCAGCAAGGGCTTTTTTATGTGCCAACTCTAAATCATTAGCAGCTAAACCAAAGCCTAAGTTTCTCATCTTCTTCATAAGAACATCAAACTCTTTTATTACATTTTTCATATTATTATTTTTAAAATTTAAACTCTTCATTAATATCTACGGTCTGGTCTTGATATATTTCATAGTCCTTTATGTTATTATAACAGCTCATCATAGCGTTTTTATACTTAACATCAAGGGTTTTATCATACCAAATCCTAAATAATCTGCCAAACTTCTTCTCAAATTTAACATATTCAACCCTTTCTTGTGGGTTCTTGCTATTTCTCATTCTTAATAGGAAGCTCAAGTCCATTTTTTGTTTCAATAAATTGATTATTAATAAATTCTACTTCAAATCCACCAGTTAGTCCAGTAAGTCTATTCTTATCAAGAATTATTTTAGACCTATTAGACAATGGCATATCAGCTCGTCTAGCCCTGCCCTCTGGTTCTTCTCGTAGCCTGTGGATAAATAAAACGAAGTCTGCTAGTTTATAAATATCTCCCGAACCATAAAGGTCTTGCATGCGTGGTTCATTCTCTTCTTTATCCTTGCCAATATGAGCATTTAATATTATAGCTACATCTCTTTCAATGGCTATTCTTTTCAACATAGCGATTATTCTGCCCTGTAAAGCCCACTTATCATCGTCTCGCAGTTGTTTCTCGGCTGTTAAGAAGTCTAGATTGTCAATAATTATGATTTCAATAGCATAATTAGCTAATCCATCTAAAATCTTTTGTTCAATCCACTGAACTGTGTTAGCTTTTATCTTTTTAGGTAAGAAGCATAGCACGTTGTCATCTATTCCCATCTCTTTTACCCTCCATTTCATTCTAGTTGGCTGTTCTTCATAGGAAAATAACAACACTGGCTTTCGGTTATTGGAAAAGTTTTTCATCATTTGAAGCGAAAGCGTCGATTTACCTCTACCACTTAGTCCAGACAGTATCATAAGGTCTCCACCTCTAATACCACCCATTAGTTTATCATCTAAACCAGTAAAACCAGTTGAAAATGCTTTTGATAATTTTAAGTCTTCTAAATCCTTTAGTTGAATTATCTTATCTTCTTCATTTTCTTCTCTAATTTCAGTAGGTATTTTTTTTATCTCTGCTAGTTCCATATTATAAATATTTAATTATAGTTTCTAAAGTCCATTTGAATTTCCTACCCATATCACTTTCTTTATCCAACAAACGCATTGTATCTACAATCTGCTTGTCTGTATATCCAACCAAGTTGGTTGCTCCCCTTAAGTTTCGCTTCAGCTGGGCTTGAACTTGGGCTGGGTTGTCAAACTTAACATCTAGATAATTCCAGTAGAGACCAATAAGGTGAATATGTCTTTGTTTAGAATTCATGTATTTCCTTACTGTGTCCTTAGAGGAAAATACCACGCCAGTTTTTACTGGCAATATCTTCTTATCATTCTTATCCTTCTTGTTTATAGTATCGGTAGTCTGTGGCTTCCTTGTGGCTCTCGTAGGTTTTTCCTTGTGGCTCTCGTAGTTTGAAGGGTCTTGGTATAGGTCGTATTTTACTATCTTTATAAGTAGTCTGTGTGTGGCTTTCATTGTGGTTATCATGTCAGCCTTCTTTAGCACCTTCATAGCTTTTTCGCAGTGCCACTTAGAATACATTTCTTTTCTCCATCCAATCATCCAATGTAGACCTTCTCTAATGTCGTTATATGAGGTTAATAGTTCTCCTCTATTTATTTCTCTACCCATAAAAACAGCATTTTTATGATTTGCTTCTTTGATTAGCCAATCCCAAATTTCACGAATATGTGGTGGCATGTGAGCTATTTGGCTATCTTGTATCTTTCTTGCTTTTATGTAATATCCACCTCGTAACATTTTTATTGGTTTTTTAATTTTAATTAGCTGTATATATATTATACCACACGACTTAATTACCACTTATCCACAGTTGCGTTGAGTTATTCACAGTTTATCCACTACTTGAATATATTTTTATAATCTTTAGTATAAGCAAATACCCTTTTTTTGTCAAGTCCTAATCTTTCTAGGTCTTCTATGTCTGGTGTATTTACATCATCAGGCATATTTACTTTTGTATAATAACAATATTTACATAGCTCCCAATCCTTGAAATTATATTTTGGGTGTAATGCTCCACAGCGTTCGCAACGCTTTATTCCCTGTTCTCTTTCTTCTCTGTTTGGTCTGTTTGACTCAAAATAGTTAATCACATCTTTTTTTGTCATTGGTCGTTTACCAACTACTTCATATCCATTTATTCTAAATATGTTCTTCTTGAGAATTGTTATACTCTTCATATTGTTGTAATTTTATTTTATTATTAGCTTTAATTATTTTCATTGTCTTTTCAATTTCACGAGCAAAATAATCCCACTCGTCTGTTCCAATAGAGCTGTTCATTCCATTTAATAGAAAATTAAATCTCTTATTACAGGTGTATGGATTTTTAAGCATTAAATCCCTTGTGTGTTGGTTCTTTAAGTATCTAGTCATTACACACCTCGCTTAATACAAACATTTGTTCAATAGTAAATTTCTCTCGCCAACCTTTGTAATTTTCATCGACTGCTGACACATTAGCAGATAATAGATTATCCCTTAGTGTATTAGCGTTGATTTTGTCTTGTTGTGATTTCATAATTTTATTGTTATTTAATTAAATATCTTTCTAGTTTTTCAATATAAATAGCTTTTAGGCTTGGTGTTTTTGAATGATAAGAACCCAAAGCGTTCATTCTGTCAATATTATAGCCGTGTTGTTCTAACTTATTTACTACCCAATCAGCAGAACAATAGTGGTCTGTTAAACAAGTTAGTTCAACTTTATGTATTGAGTTTATTTGAAACCTGCCTAAATCTACTGTATTATTTGTATTTACTCTGATTGCGTCAATATTATTATGACTTTCTACTTCTGATATAGCCCACAAATCACTAACGCATTGTTCCATATAACCATTATCATAACAAGCTCGTCTGATTGGAGTTGTGATCTCATCATATAAATAAATTGTTATATTTATATTTTCAGAACTTAGCTCTGGCATTTTGAATTTAGGCTCACTTGGTCTTATCCAAAAGTTATACTGAAATATAAAGACATTTACTACTAATATTGTCAATAGCGTTAGCACTACTGATAATATGATTATTTTTGTTTTTGTCATACTTGTTATATTATTTATTAAATCTGCTTGCTGATAACTACTAACTTTTAATAGCTATCAAGTAAAGGTGTTATTGATTGTCAATCATGTCCCAATCTCTAGCCCTACAATCTTCACACCAATAACACTCGCCACCCTCAAACTCATCTTTAAGCTTAACTTTTGTGACATTATCTTGTTTGCCTTTACAGTCTGTATTGTCGCAATAAATCTTTTCCATACTCATTTTTTTTAGTTGTTTAATATACTTATAGATAAGCAACAAACGGCTTGTTGCTCACCATATAAGGGTATTACTGTATTATTTAGGTTTACACTCATTACAATAGAATACATTATCTGATTTTCCAGCGTGATTTCTAGGTTTACCACAATGTTTACATTTCCTACATTTACTGAATGTGCTATTTACTATTGATTTAACTAATGCTTTGTCGTTATTATTCATAGTTTTTCGCTTAGTTGTTTAATATACTTACTGATAGACACCACCCGTTGGTGTCTATCAAGTAAAGATATTATTGATTGCTTTTAATTGTTTTGTAGTTTTTGATTACAAAATCTCTAAACATAAATACCCACATTGGTATATCTGTCCCACATTTTGTATCATATATTACTCCGTCGTTATACATCTCCCACCTATCATTTAATAAAATACTGTCTTTACTTATTTCTACATTAAAATTGTTTTTCATTTTGTTTATTATTTTATTTGTTTAATATATTTACTGATAGACAACACCCGTTGTTGTCTATCAAGTAAAGGTGTTATTCGTTTAATTTTCTTATAATTTTTATAACATCATCAATTATTTCATTAATATTATATGCTCTTTTCCATTTATCTTTATATTTATATAACTCTAATTCAAGTCTATTGTTTGTTACATAAAAATGACTGTTTGGTTCTGTTGTTGATAGGGCAACACATCCTTTTTTCTCATTAGTTATCTCATAGAGTTTTGTTTGTATTTTTTCTATTTCACTTAATGTTTTTGTAATACAATAATCTTTATTATTAGCATATAGAGATAAATTATATTCAATTCTTTGTAAAATACAGACTACTTCTTTTATTTCTAAGCTTTGCTTTAGTTTTAAAAATCTATTTTCATCAGTAATTATCTCTTTTAGTTTTTTTCCTTTTATACAATCGCAATATTCTGCGTTTACAATACCCGTATTTTTACATTCTTTATAAGTCATATATTTTATGTTTTAATTATTCTTAGTTTTATAATTCTGTATAGCTTGGTTTTTTCACTTGTTGGACTTGTCTTATACAGTCAAGTACAACATTTTCATTTATACAAAACTGCTCTTTAGCTTCTTTTAATGTATTTGCTTTAATATTTTGAGTATTTACCGTTCCCCTCCATTTTAAAATATAACTTTTCATAGGTTTTATTTATTATAGGCGTTATAATCGCCCTTGTAGCTATCAACTATTATTAATTGATAGCATATAAAGGTGTTATTTGTTTAAAAAGTAATAAATAAAATCCATTCTACAATTTGAAGTGGCTATGTAACCATATATACCGTCTTTTGCTTGTTTATAATTTTTTTCTCTTCTCAATAATGTGCTTATATATTTATCAGCTTGTTTGGCAAATAACAATTTAAATAATAGTCTTTTCATATTTTTATTATTATAGGCGTTATAATCGCCCTTGCTGATAGACACCACCCGTTGTTGTCTATCAAGTAAAGGTGTTATGCTTGTCTCCAACCGTAAATACTATTTTCTATTGTTACAGTGTCAGTATATTCTTTGATTATATTATAATAAGACTTTTGTGCCTTTTTGGCTTGTCCATTTAGTTTTATTTGGTATAAATCATTATTACTGTCTTTGTATAATATTTTCATATTACCTTGTTTATTCTCCGTCATTATTCTGTTAAGTATCTTCATACTCATTTTATTTAATTATTAATATTCTTATAGATAAGCAACAAACGGCTTGTTGCTCACCATATAAAGATATTATTTTGTCAATTCCATATAGTTGTCTATTTCCTTATCGTCTAATTTTGACACTTCGTTATCTAGTTTTAATTCTGTATCAGCTATTACCTTTTCCAAAAAGTCTATTGACCAATACATTTTTGCTAATTCTTTTGCGTTCATTTTTTTATTGTTAATGTTTAATATTCTAATTATAAGCCCTGTTGTATAAAATGTCAATAGTCAGTTATCAACAGTTTATCAACAGTCTAACAATCTTATAGCTAGACAACAATTTGCGTTTGTTGTCAAGCATATAAAACTACTATCTATTTAATGCGTTTGCCCCTTGCGTTGCGTTGTCCCAAAATACACCAGCACAATAGTCGCTCAATATATCGTCATTATCATTTAGTCCTCTAGTTCTAAAACATATTGCCTCATTGCTATCGCCACCATTTTTAATAAATGATAGTTCCCTGCCATTTTTTACAGCTATAAATAGATCATTTACTTTTTTGACTTTTATACCCGTAATCTTTTCAATCTTTTTAATTGCGTTTTTAATACTCATTTTGTTTATTATTTAGTTATTTAATCTACTTGCTGATAACCACTATATCTTATAATGATTATCAAGTAAATAGATTATTTTATACTCCAACCGATAAACTTTTCTTTGGTTTTATCGTCTGTATAAATTTCTGGTTTAAAGTCTAATTCTACTAGCTTTAATAAGAATGCTTTATCCGAGCTTTTGAATAGTTTATCCATTTGTTTGTTTTTCATAGTTTTATTGTTAGTTATTTAATGTTTTAATGGGTAAATACTAACCTTTAATATTTACCACATTATAACATTATATAAAGTATTCGTCAACTATTTCAAGTGTATATAATATACAGTCTTGCTTTAACTCCAATTTTAACTCCTTTGCTAATTTTTTAAAACGGTCGTCGTTTGATAGTATAGTTATTGCTATACTTTTTTCAGGCTTGCCTTGCCAATATCCTACCACCTCATCAACTGTATATCCTTCGTAATACTTATTAAAAATTGATAACGCTTTTTTCTTTTCTACTTCGCCCGTGGTGTTATTAGCACCAACGTAATAAGTTGCTTTTAACATAAGTGTTTTTTTAGTTGTTTAATTATCTTATTACTACCAACCAGCGCCTTGCTGATTAGTAGTGTATAAAATGATTAGATTGTAGCTTTTATATATTGCCATAGTTCGTTTTGAGTGTGAAATTCTGCTATTGGTTTATATTCATCTTCTTTTATTGTAGCAAAATCTGTTCCGTTTGGTAAAACCTTCCATTCTCTATTTTCGTGCCATTGAACCGTTGCCAATGTGTAACCGTTCCACTTTATAATTTTATTCCAAATATTCCTTAGTTTAGTTGCTTCAAAGAAGCTCTGTCTAATACTCATTTTGTTTATTTTTAATGTTTAATCTACTTGCTGATAACTCCGATAGATCAGAGCTATCAAGTAAAGGTGTTATTGTTGTATTTTTTTTAATGCTTTGGATAGATCCTTTAACCCTTTTCTTTTTAGCCAAGTTGTAATCAGCATATTACTATTACAATTAAAGGATATTTTATACTCTTTTTCAATATCTTTTATATATTTCATTATATTTTATATAAGGTTGCGTCTGTTTGTTTATATTTGCCTTGTAGTGCTAGATATAAATTATCTCTATTTTTTAGCTCTAGCTCGTTTTTATAGTTTAATGCTTCTTTTAATTCATTAAACTCTTTATTATTTACTTTATACATAGTTTTTCGCTTAGTTGTTTAATTACTTACTAACTATATAATACACCTTATAAAATAAGTAGTCAATAGTAATACAAGCATAGTTATCCCCAATTTATACACATCATTAATAAAACCCTATTTTTACGCCCTGATGTTTATAAGTGTAACATAACAATACAATAACAGAATAAACAAGGTATAATATAGCTAATACGCATAAAATTAAGCATTACGCCCTGCTGTTTAACTACTTGATATAATACACCCAAACAACCGTTTAAAGCCCACTAGCGAGCATTTTAAGCCCCGTTTAGTACCATAAACAACCGTTATTGTCAATTTTAAGCATATTTAGAATATCAAGGCTTATTTTCGCCCGTTGCTGTTTATAATAACATTACTATAAGGGAATAGAAGTTAAGTGGTGTAGTGTATATTAATACCAAACTAATACCAAACAATACCAAAACTATACTCAAACTATATTCAAACTATACCAAAACTATACCAAAACCACATATATCCCACCCAACTAAACCAACTCAATAAATAAAAGACCCAACCTTTTAAATAAAAAGACCCTAGCTTTTAACTAAATATAGCAGTATTATAGCATAGAAGCAGTAATAAGTCAATAGTATAGGCGCTAAAGCACAAAAGGGTCTAACCACCCCACCACCCCTGTCTCCATTTTATG
>Ga0222694_1000242_pt1 | contig 13435 bp, 19 predicted proteins | sample AntAcemetage1333_FD_181145 | JGI IMG/M metagenome (GOLD analysis project Ga0222694, IMG submission 181145) | Saline water microbial communities from Ace Lake, Antarctica - #1333 | ecosystem: Environmental > Aquatic > Non-marine Saline and Alkaline > Saline | place: Antarctica: Ace Lake...
AAAGGAAAAGGGATACAGAATAATCAAGGTTTAAATTAACTAAGTAATATATATGGAGAAGAAACTGAAAGAATTTATAGATATTATTATTGAGTTAATACAGGATAAACAGTTCCCTGCAAGGAGGAATATTATGGATTATGTTTGTTTGTGTATCGGAACATTAGATTATGATGTTTACAAAGAAGTAGAGAAATATACCGATAATAGATGGTTGGAAATAGATAAATTAAAAGAACAAAAGTAATGAGAATAGATAAAGATTACAAAGGTTTAATTGATGAGGGTTATAGATACAAGATAGATGATAATGTGTTTACTACGGAAGCGTTAGAGATAGACTTAGATAAAGATTTGTTTGTAACAGGGTCTATTCAAGCAGGTGGGTATATTGAATCAGGTAAGTCTATTCAAGCAGATGGGTATATTCAAGCAGGTTGGTTTATTAAAGCAGGTTGGTTTATTCAAGCAGGTGAGTATATTAAAGCAGGTGGGTCTATTAAAGCAGATGGGTATATTGAATCAGATGGGTCTATTAGAGCAGGTGAGTCTATTCAAGCAGGTAGGTATATTCAAACAGGTTGGTATATTAAAGCAGGTAGGTCTATTCAAGCAGGTGAGTATATTGAATCAAGTGGGTCTATTCAAGCAGGTGGTTATATTGAAGCAGGTGAGTCTATTTATTCAGGTGGAATTATTGAATCAGGTGGGTATATTGAAGCAGATAAAGAAAAAGGGATACAGAATAATCAAGGTTTAAATTAACTAAGTAATATATATGGAGAAGAAAGATTGGAAAGAAGAATTATGGTTAAGAGTATCTCCTACTGTATTAGAACACGGGAAAGGGTTTGGTGATATTACTTTAGGTGGTGCAACAGACCAACAGGGTAAAGAGAATATATTAAAAGCATTTGAGCAAGAGATAGACAGGGATAGGGAAGAGGAAAGGGAAAAAGTGTTGATGATTGTTTCAGTAGTTTTAATGGCAAACTTTGGAAACGGGGCGAACGAATTAATGCAAATTATCAAATCTAAATTAACTAAGTAATATATATGGAAATAATACAAAAACTAGGAGAATTATGTCATAAGCATTATAAAGGTTGTGATATGAAAACTGGAGATTGGCAATATAGTTACGATACAGAAGTAATAGAAATGCTAGAAAGTGATGAAGCAATAGAAATCATACAGCAAGAGATAGACAGGGCTGATCTGGAGTTGCTAAAGAAAATCATAAACAAAGAGGGTTCTGATGAAGAATCAAGGCTTGTGATATTAGCACAGGAATTTGTGAGATTAACTAAGTTAAACAACAAAGATAAGTGAAAAGAATATTAGCAAGTGGCTATTTTGACCCTATACACCCTGGACACATTTCTTACTTAGAAGAAGCCAAGAAACTAGGAGATGTTTTGATTGTGGCTGTTGATGGAGATAAGAGGGCAATCAATAAAAAGGGAAAACCTTTTATCCCTGCCAATGACAGAGCAGATATAATCCGAGCTTTAAGATGTGTTGATGAAGTGGTTATTGTAGACACAGATATAAAAGACGCATTAAGAGAATTAAAACCAGACATATTCGCAAAGGGTGGCGACAGGAAAGACAAGAGAACCATACCAGAATGGGAGTTATGCGAAGAACTTGGCATAGAGTTGGTTACTGGAGTGGGAGCAGACAAGATATGGAGTAGTTCTAATTATCTTGAAGAATGGATTAAATTTATTAACAAAAAGAATGCTTAATTTTATTAGTGCTTTAGCAAATATGCTTATATTGATTATTCTTTATAACAATGCTAGCTTTGAAGTAATGGTATTGGCTGGAATAGTGTTGGTAATCTATAATATAAACTCTATAGAAAAATGAAGAAACTACTAATTATAATAATGACCTTCTTAACATTTATATCAATGATTGCAATTTTACAAGATATAACCTTCTGGTGGTTTTTAGCATTTTGTTTCGTAGGGAATGTTTTAATATATATATTCTTAGAGAAATGACCATTTGTAAGTACAGATGTAAAAACTGTGGAAAGGTATTCTATACTGATTCACTCAAGATAGATCCAGAATGTCATTGCAACTTGTTTGGCAGTGACGTTGTCTGGTTATGGTTGACTGACAGACCAAATAAAAGAGAACTCAACGAAGCTTACTCCAATGGTTATTATAAGAACCTGAAAAGGGAAGCCATGAAATTCAATAGAGTTGCTACTTCAGCTAATATATAAATGCTGTAGGGTTTAATTCTGCATCTTTTAATACTTCTACTACTTCATCACGATCATCTATAATATCTAAAGGTTTATCCTGATAATGTTCATCTGTTCTAAGCCCTCTACTGTATGCCCTCTTAGATATAAGCCTTAATGAACAAACAGCCCAAGCTATTTGGTCTTCTGTTCCGTTATTTAGATAGTCTTGGTATATACCTATATGAAACTTCAAGTGTTCTGTTAAACAAAGGCATTCACCGTTCCTAGTATTATTGTAATAGGGATTATTCTTATCGTGGTTTATATGACTAGCATCCAATCTCCACCCGTCACTCTTCTTTCTTCCTGTAATCTCACACATCCAGTTGTTATTCTCTTTAATCTCATAAGCAACTCTGGAGTTAAACGCAAATTCAGACACTGACTCATTAACTTCTTCTCTTTTTACTATACCTAATTCAAATCCACCAACCGTTTCTGGTTCTAGTACCATAGCGAGGGTTAATTAACTTATTCTTCTTGAGCTTCTCCTTCTACATACTTAGCAACTGCATATAACAACACATTTACTACAAAGTAAGTAACCAAAACTGCCCAACTTGGTAAATCAAAACCATCTGCAAGTTTAAGCAACTCTGTTAGAAAATAGGTTGCCGTTCCTGAAATTACAATCCATTTACTAGCTCCTCCCACCTTTGAAGTAGCAAATGCAACTCTATCACTTCCTGTTAGTTTTGTACTAACCTCTGTATTTTCTGCCATCATTTGTTTAACTAAACTTAATTACACTTATCGTAAATAGTCATTAAGACTACTGTTGATAACATACCACCTGCCATTAAACCCCATAAAATATTACTTAGTGTCATTTTTCTTAAACCAACCAAATAACTTATCTATGACTTCCTTCCAACAATCCCTTTCTTTACATTCAGCTAGTTCACTTACTAATTCTATATTAGTATTTACAAGTGTCTTGTTGTTTATAACTGCTGTTGCGAGTTTGTCATTACATTCCTTCGCTTCATTGGAAAGTTCCAATACCTCACTGTTGAGTGTCAGTATCTCCTCGTCCTTGGTTCTAATTACACTCTGTGCACTCTCTAGTTCGCTTCCAAGCCCTTGGTTCTCTTTAAGTATCTCATTGTACTTAGCTTCCCAGTCGACTGGCTTAGGGACGACTACAGGGGCTGGGTAGTTCTTATCATTCACCTTGGTAATTATTCCTTTTATCCAACCACTCTTGGAAGTTCCAAGGTTAGTACCTGGACAAGCCGTAGGATTTACAGATACTTCCTTGTGTCCTCTTACTCTAGCGTCTATCTTTTGTCTGTCTTGAATATCTCTTATAAGTAATACAAGAGTTTTCTCTTCTGCTTCAGTAGGTTTATCAGTTTCAAAATTACCAGTTACACAAATACCTATTCCGTGAAGATTAAAACTGTTCACTCCGTTAGCATTATCTCCTGCGTGGTACTTAACATACTTCTCTGGTGTCATTGGTAACTTAGAACCGTCTTTAGCAATTAGCCAATGATATGAGCCATAAGGATACTCTCCTTCTGACTTTGTAGCTTCTGCCCAACTCTTACTCTTATGCCAAGTATTAAATAGTTTGGCTTGAGCTTTTAACTCCGTTAAGTTATTAGCAGGTTTATATACTGAATGATGAATTACTACCCCTATATTCTTCCCTGTTTTGAGTATTCCCATTTTTGTTTAACTAAACTTAACTAAGAAAATCTCTTAACAAAATTATAACTGCAATAAAAGTCGCTACATTAACTATCCCAAACAATCCTAATATAAGCTTTGCACTTGTCCAAGCTGCTATTATCTTACCTAGAATATCTAACTTGCTTTCATCACAACCCTTGTCAGGTGTATTCATATCATTAAACCAAGTAATTATAGGTGTTGTTTTTTCCCATAGTTTCAACTCTGAATTGTGTTTAGCATAACCATAAGCGAAGTTTGCTCTGGCTTTTAAGGTATCACTCTCTTCCGTACCTTCTTCTCCAAGCAATAATCTTTCTAATCTACCAAGTATATGGGTGTTTTCTGAGATCTGGTTTTGTAAGCCGTTAACCGAATCGGTAAATGCAATTGCAATTTCATCTCTCGCTATAGCTCTCACTTCTTTTTCTGTAATAATTTTTTCTGCCATTATAAGTTCCAAGCCAAGTATAAAAACAACGCACCTAGATATAAGCATATCTCTTTTATATATATTATCATGGGTAATAGAATTACGACAATTATTAAAAAAGTAAATAATCTTTTAGTTTGTTTCTTCACCCCTAGTTTCTTGTTTTATTTTAAGTTCCTTATTCTCTTTCTTTTCTCTTTCAATCTCTCTATACTGCCAATGGCAAGGTTTAATCCCTGTCGTAATAGAACCGTCATCATTTTCAATTTCGTAGTAATCAAAAACCTCCTCCTGTTTACCTTTAACCTCTTTAATTGTATTTATTTGTTTTATTTCTTTCATTATAATTCGCTATCAAACTCTAAATAATATGATGTACTGTTGTTGTTTTGTAACATTACTGGTCGGTATGCCGTTAAACTTGCAGAACCTGCTCCAAAAGTAGCAGTTTCTATCGTAATTGCGTCTGCTGAAAAGCTAGTTACATTTCTTGAACTTGCCCCGTCATAAACCCAAAAGTGCCCACTTGTACCACTATATCCAAAAGTGGGTTCTATTCTCATAACAACAGGGTGTGCTAAGTGCATAAGAGCATTTGTTGTACTTGTATTTAATCCAGTTGCCATTTTTTCATATACTCTTTTGTTACCAATTCTCCGATAATACCTCTGGCACAATCTCAACTCCTCCTCTATATGTCTAGGACTATACGGTAGTACCTCTGAACCTGCATTGAGCTGTACCTGTGCTATATCTATTTGTATATTCTGATTGCCCAAATTACCGTTCAACCTTGCATCTAAACCACTACCTGCCGAGAAGTATAATTGCAAAATCAAAGCATTACTTGTTCCAATAGTTTTACCAGATATACTTGGTATATCGGCTGTAAACTCAATCTTAGTCCAACTGCTTGTAATTGCAACTACTTGACCACCTATACCAAAAACGCTTGAAGAACCACCACTCCCAAAACCTTGTATAAACTCAATACCCATTTTCCCAGCAGTGCTTCCTCTTGCCCAAAAACTACCACTTATAGTTTGTCCAGAAAAAACTCTCACATCTTCTATCTTCTGGGACAAGTTAGCTTCAGCACTCGTAGTACTGCTACCAGAAGTTGTTGTTCTCGCATAATATTCAGGATTGTTTGGAACATCTGTATTTCCAGCAGGAAAATCCTGTTGTGATAAAGATAATGTGCAACCGTTATCATATATGTGCCACCTGTCTGCTGTATATCCGTCACCACTAAAACTTGTTCCTCTCTGCCATATATCAAAGTTACCATTGATGATTGCATTGCCGTAAAGTCCGTTAGCGTAACTTGCCAGTCGTTGTACCGTTTCTAACATTACCATTATGCTATTTCCTCTGAAGTTAAATCAGCTGGTCTGTCACCGTATATTGTAGAATCTAATTGTCTTCTTAAATTCGTAAGACTTCTACCTGTAATTTCTCTTAAGTCTGAAACCATTACAATAACTTTTTCTGGTGTATAACTTACTGAAGTAATAACCATGTTGTCCCCAACAATATTACTATCTTCAATATTAAGTATCTTACAAGTATCCCCCGGTTCAATACTTTCTATATCATACCCTTCACCAAGATTATTATCTTTGACTTCAAACGTAAGTGATACATTTGGATCTTTATATGCATTAATAAATGCAGTCGCTAGTTCATCAGCTGTACCATCTGTTAATATTCTAGTATCTGTTAATTGCGAGAAGCTATTCCAGTAATTTGTTATGGAATCTGTGTTGTAGTATCTAGTACTTATAAAATGTTCATCATCTGCAATTAAACCATTCCAGAATATGAACTCATTCTTTACATCATCAACATTTCTATTCACATCTAAATAACTAACATCTTTACCAAATACAAAACTGTGATCTGGAGTTGTTGAATATTCTTTGAATGTAAATAAGTTGTCAGAGTTTACATACCAGTACCAACCAGCACCAGCCATTTCTCTAGCTCTATCTATTGTTTGGATACAATTCTTTGCATTACTTGTATAGGAAATATTAGTACCAGTTGCATCAACTGAATCAGCTGTATAAACGATTCTATCATCAGCTACATTACTTTGATAATTATCTATCACATCTTCAACTAATTCTCCGGGTGTAACCGAGTTCCTTACTATAGAAATATCCGTACCATCCCAATCAAGCGTTCTACCAAGTCTCGATACATAACCAAGTACTGTCAGTTTAACGTATTGTTGTTTACCATCAATTCTAGTATTTATATTAGTAACATAACCAGAGTATATTTTCTTTCCGGTAGTATCTTTATCTTGTACCCATATTTGGATTTCATCTAAGAGATTTACATCATCACCTAAACCATAATCATCAAAATTCCTTGGCAATGTAACTGTTAAAACACCCACCCCACCATTAATGGTTTTTCTAAATGAGTAACCACCAATAGGGTCATAGTTACCTTTGAATGTAGTTCCGGCTTTGTCATATATTTTAACTGAATATTTTTTATCCATTACAAGTATCGTTTCTTATAATCAACTGATATATCATAATCAACTGTAAGACTTGGTTGTATATATACTTTAAATGTAGCAGTTGTATCTGCTATCTCTGTCCAACTTCCAGTTGCTGTTTTATACATAACCATTCCATAAGTTCCTGAACCATCTGCACCCCAATATTGGTAATAGCTACCTACTACATATGAATCTTCGATAACTATCCAATAATCCGTTGTTGCTGTTACGTCATAATCGAAAGTAATGTCATACCATTGATAAGTAGAACCAGTTACCGTAATGGAAGCAGTTGCAACTTGCGTTCCCGGTTCGCTTGTACTATCAGTATATATTCTTACTTTAGCTGTACTAGACGCACCAAGTGTTTCTTTAAGATATAAACTTACTTTATTAAGAGTTCCTGCACTTATTGTTGTAATTGATTGAGCTAAGTATTTAATTATATCTTTTGTAGTAAATGTATATTCTGTACCGTATGTTGTACCAATTGAATTTGTAGCAAATACTCTCCAATATATAAGAGTATTAGCAGTTAAACTTATTAAGTTAGCACTAAAACTTCCAGTTCCCGTACCTGAAGATACTTTGTTATCTGATATTATTGGTGTTGTGGCTGTATCCCAGACTACACCTCTTTCTGTTACTGAAGCTCCACCGTCTGAAGTTACTTCACCACTACAAGTTGCTGTAACCGAAGATATACTAGATACACTTCCGGAAGTAACCGTTGGAGCGACACTTGATGTTGTGAAAGTACTGACTGCACCGTACCCAACCCCTGCACTATTAACACCGTAAACTCTCCAATAATAAAGAGTAGCTGGAGTCAAACTAGCGACTGTTTCACTAAAAGCACCAGTTCCAGAACCGTCTGTAATGGTTCTTTCATCATTCCTATCTGGTGTTGTATCCGTTGAAGATATTACATATCCCCTTTCACTTACAGTACCACCACCATCATCTGTTACATTACCAGCTAATAAAGCTTGAACTGAAGTTACGCTTGTTGCTGTTGTTGTTGTTACTGTTGGTACTACTACTGAAATAGAACCATATACTGCAAACGTCCAATCACCACTTAATGTTGTCCAAGAAGAACCAGCATTAGCTGACCAATAAGAACCACCTCCTGAGTAAGAAGAACTATTAGCATGACCCCAGTATATAGAGTTACTAATACTTGTTGTTGCAGTTTGGCTTGTTACAATTGCATATTTAGCACCAGCAGTTACTGTTATGTCAGCAAAATTAGCTGTAACATTTCCATATGAAGAACTAATATCTGATGCTGTTAAGTTTACACTTGTTAATGCAGAACCAGTTGGTAAACCACCTGATGTTGCATAAATAGCTACGTTTAGATTGCCCGGAAACGTACCACCTTCTTTTATCTGAATCGTTACATATTCAATCTTGTCATAACCAGAAGGCATTGTGAAAGTCTGACATGATCTTGCATTACTACCCCAGTAACTAAGACCCCCTGTGTTACTTGTTTGTGATATTAAATTTGTTGCCATTATACTTCCCCTGTTAAGTTAATATCCTGAGTAGTTTTTTCTTCGCTTTCCTCTCCGGTTGTTTGTATTGATACCTGTATGTCATTTACACCTAAATCAAATCTTGGCAGAACATCATCATAATCTGTAGCTTCACCATTAGCTGTAACACTTCTGTTATCCGTATCTATAATAAGTTTGTCACCTGCTGAGTAAGTTCTATCTATCAATACACTATCACCAGTTGTTACATTTGAAAGTGTAACTCCAGATACATTGGTTGCACCGTTAATATTAATAGACACTATAGGTAATGGGTTGTAAGTTCCATCTAATGTTAATTCGCCACTCGTTGTTGCTGACGTATTATTAGCAGTTGCATATACATTAAAGTCACCAGTACTTTCAGATATACCTTCGTGAGCTAATATATCAAGTGTATATTTAGTGTGGTCTACTTCATAATATTCACTACTTACTAAGAAATTACTTACATAAGATTTATAATTAGTACTTCTACTTTCTTCTTGCCAGAGTACACCACCTAATCTAAATTCTGTTTGAGCTGTTGTACTATCATCATATAAAACATTAACTGCAATATAACTACCAAAGTTAAATGGGTCAACAGTTCCAATGTCATTCATGGTTTCAACTCTGAAGCTAAAATAATTCCATCCTACTTCTATTGGACTTCCATCATATTGTTCAGTTTCTGTATTATAATAATAATTTGAACTATCATTACCGACTCTCATTTGAACACCCGTAATTCCAGTAATATCTGGTAGATAAACCCATACTTCAAAAGCTCCAGAATTACTATATTCCGATATATCCATTTCAGTTGCACTTATGGTACTAACTCCAGCATATTCATTACTATCAATTACCGTTTGAAACTTAATAGAACCATCTCCGTGCTGGAAGCTATCTTCATCAAAACTTATTGTAGTTGTATCGCCGTTGGCTTGCCAACCTAAATAATTAGCCATTGGTGTAAACATATGATAATTAGTAGTTACTCTTAAGTATCTATCTTCTTTATTGAAAGCTACTTGATATTCTTTCATTACTTCTTGAAGTGAAAGTTCCGAAGTACCCTGAATAACACCGTTTAATATAATGGTTTTTCCATTAACTTTTTTATCAACAACTGTACTGCCAGCAAATCTAGCATTTTGAATGCTTTGAATACCTATACTGGTAGATCTAAGATTTCCAGCGTTGTTAATTAAAAACTTCTTGTTACTTAAATTTTGCGAACCGTATAAAACTAAGTATGCCATTATAATATATTGTATTGAGCTAATTTATTTTGTGACGATTGTAATTCATCAACTGCACTTGTTATTACTTCTCTTAGATGATCTACGCCTGTTATCGGAGCATTAATATTAATTGTAACACCACCACCCATTCCCTTGCTAGCTTCGTTTGTATGTACTTGGCTTCCAGCTGGTAAATCCACAATCTCTGCTCCACGTTCACCAACTAATACTCTTCCACTTGCCAATCCACCCGTTGCATAAGAACCACCAACCCCTCCACCACTTGCATCACCAGCACCTCCATTATTCCCAAAACCACTGCCTCCAATTGTTGGAAGGTCTTTTGATAACTCCCAGTTAGACATAAAAGCTTCCCAAAGTTCATTCGCTCGATCTATTGCATCTGCAAGTTTTCCAAAAGCATCACCGAGTGTTGTAACAACTTTACTTATATTATCCCAGTCTCCACTATCCATATCTTGAATTACATCTATCAATTCCTTACCTGCTCCGATTAAACCACCTTTGCCATCCTCACCTATCAATGATGTGGTTAGAGAATCAACTGCGTTGTTCATAAAGTCTTCAAGTTGTCCTTCTGCTCCCTGTGTTGGATCTAATAGTTTTACAAATGAACTTGCGAGACTATCTTCTCCAACAACTGCTTTGGTAATCAAATCTATTTTTTCTTTTAGTAAATCACTTCCACCGTCCAACCACCACTCCACTAATTTGTTTTTTATTTTAGTTAGTGAATCTCTTATTTCAGGCCAAGAAGTTTCTGCAAATTCTACAAACTTATCTGAAAGCCCCTGCATGGCTGTACTTACTAACGGTATCACGACCTCTCCAATTTCTTGAAACATAGGAGCGAGTCCTATTGCTATGGTGTCTTTTGCATTTACAAACGAAGCCGTTAGTTGCTCCCATAAAATTCCTAGGGTCATAACTACTTTACTATCATCATTCAAAACTGTCTGAAGTAGTAATTGTTTTTTCATAACATCTGTTACAACTACCCCTGTATCTTCTAAAGCTTTTAGCTGTTCCTTATATGCACCAGTTGTAATACCTAAGTTATCCAGAATCAATGGTGACATTCTACCAATACCCGTGGCTATACTTTCAAATGCGTATGTAGAATCAACACCTAAAGCTTGTGCTCTGGCTCTTGAGATTTCAAGCAATTGGGCTAATTGTTTTGAGTTTGAACTAACGCCTAACATTGAAGCCTTGTTAGCATTAAGCATTAAGTCAAAATCACTAATTGTACCTTGAGCACCTTTTCTTAAATCTTTAATGGCTTGTTCACTATCTTCAAACATATTGTTAAAGCCAACTGAAACATTTTGTATCTCCCCTCCTCTTCTGGAATAGTCAATTGCGAAGTCTGCGACTGCTTTTGTCATAGCTTTTAGCTTATCGACAACACCACTTATGATATTCCCTACAAACTTTAAACCAGTTTTCAATGCTTCTACAACAAGTGAAGCTTTTGTGAATGCCCATGTCATTCCATCGCTTCCTTCCTTACTTGCAGGAGCCATCATTCTCATATTGGAGTTGATTTGTGAAATGGTTTTACTCGCAAGGTCTTTTGCGATTATATCAATGTTAATCTCTGAGTTCTGATTTGCCATGTTCTATTTCGTTTTCTAATTTATTAACAGATACCACAAATGTTAGTTCTTGGGGGGTAACTTTATTTTCTATGTCATACCAAGTTACACCACCAATTATTCTCTGGTACTTGTATTTATATAAACTGGTAAGTTCATCTTGTGTAAGTTCATCAGCATTACCAGTATTCAAAAAACTTCTGAGAACTCCTAATCTTTTTTTGAGATATTACCTGTTACCATTCCTATGATGTAACTTAGAATTTCCATATCGAAGCTATCTAGTTCATCTTTTTCTATTGCCCTGCATTTCTTTTCATCCATATCATATATAATTCCACCAATGAACTTATCCTTCACGAACTTCATCATTTTTTTATAGATATCAGTAGCTTTTGTTTTATCGCCATCTATTATCTTTTGTAATCCAGATTGAAAACTTATTGTTTCATCCAGTCCTGCTGACCTGAGTAATATATAACAGTCTTGATCGTTATTGTTAATCTTTGCCCAGTCTGAATCAAAATGTGAAAGATCTATTCTTAATTTTCGTGTAATCATATCTAATCGCCTTATAATTTATATTTCGCCTTTTATATTATGTTGAAAGGGGAAAGGCGAATCCCCCTTCAATATATTCAGAACCTTTAATAACTAGCTACACCATTTATAATCTCAATGGTTATTGGAGCTGTTGCTACAGATGGGTCATCTAAAGCTAACAATGTGTAACTCTGTTTCATAATGTCATCAGCACCACCTTCTTTAGTCCAACTGTTTATGGTTTGAACTGGATAACCAATTGTAATACTAGGGTTTATGTTCGTAACAGAACCTGTAACATATCTATCAGTATCTTCAATAACAATCTGGCTCTTTTGTCTAGTGTTGTTTGCCCAAGCATCCCTAATATCATTGTCACTATATAATGCTGTACAGTCAGCTTCAAATCTATCTTGTTTAGTAAACATATCACTTGGTTCTTCATCACCTAAAAGTATGTTATCACTCATATCACTTAGATTGAAATTATGCTTTATATTCATTCCAGTCAATTTCTGAGTTGCTAAAGTTCCTGTATAAGTAGCTTGTGTGTAAGCTATATTTCTTCCGACAAATTCTCTTGTTGTGAAATCAATTGCATTAGTAACTGCCACCTTCTCTGGAAATTGTGCCATTCCGGAAAGTTCTAAGGTTACAAAACCATCTTGTGAACCTAGTATATCAATGTTGTTAAATCTTGCACCATTAAGCTTCATATCATCTCTATCTGGGTCATCAATGAATAATGCGTATGATTGACCACTTGTTACAGCATTAGCATTCTTATATGTGAGCGTATGCTTGTAAACTGTTGTTTCACCACTTATTACAGCACTTGCTATATCAAACTTCTGTTTGAAAAGTAATGGTAATACATTTTCATCTACCTTAACGGTATATGAAATGTTCGAATACTTGTTTATTATCTTTGAGTTATTAACTTCGTATGTTGAACCCAACATAGAGTTATTCTCTGCCTTATTAACTACTTCTTCAGTATTTGAATCTAGTAGAGCCAAAGCATATGTGGAAGTTGTACCAGTATATACACCATAAGCATTTTCTAGTGCTATACCAAGACTTCTTCGTCTTTTAATTCCGTTAGACATTAGAGATTTTATTTAATAATTTAATTGCTCCTTCTTTAGTCTTAGCTTTAATAACAACTTTTTTGTCACCTACAAAGAACGTGTAACTATTTTTTGTTTTCTTAGCTTTTTCCATATATACATTCTACAACATCTTAAGCTATCTCTTTAACAGAGATACTTAAAACTACTGCGATTTCAATTATTAAATAAACTCTCATACCGTTTTCTGCATTATCAAATTGATATTGTGAACTGGTTATATTTACTTTGTAAGGTCTTACACCAGCAATTAAACCAGCTAAATTATTAGGTAACGCTTCAATGTAATTTAACATTGAGTCTTCAATATCACTCATACGATCTAGTTGTAAATCAATCTGTGACTGAGTTGCATCCTTACTAATGAAGTCACTAGAAATCATAGCAAAACCATAGCTCCTATTGTCAAAATCTAAACCGTCAACTTCAACACTTGGTTCTGTTGCGCATACCTGACAAAATGGAGTACCACTTGG
>Ga0222694_1000244_pt1 | contig 13363 bp, 17 predicted proteins | sample AntAcemetage1333_FD_181145 | JGI IMG/M metagenome (GOLD analysis project Ga0222694, IMG submission 181145) | Saline water microbial communities from Ace Lake, Antarctica - #1333 | ecosystem: Environmental > Aquatic > Non-marine Saline and Alkaline > Saline | place: Antarctica: Ace Lake...
CAATACCACATAAGCAAGGGGGGGGTATACCCGAATAGGGTGGTTGCCCTTATATAGTATATATATTAGGATTGAGTAAGAAGACAAAAATCCAAGACAACAACTATATGTTTAAAAAATGTACTAAATGTGGGTTAAATAAAAATTTAAATAAATTTTATAAAGATAAACAAAAAAAAGATGGATTATGTTCTTCCTGTAAGGAATGTCGTAGGATACATAATCAGCTACCCGAAATAAAAGAGCAAAGAAACAAATATAATCAGTCTCCTAAAATGAAAGATTGGAATGCTGAATATAGGAAACGACCAGATGTTATTGAAAGAAGACGAGAATGGGAGCGAGGAGAAAAAAGAAAAGATTATAATGCACGACCAGAAGTTAAGGCTAGAAAAAAGCAGTACCTAAAAGAACACCCAGAATTAAGGAAACAAGGCAAGGGTGGTATTTCAAAAAAGGCGTTTGAAAAAATAAAAGAAAATTTTTATTGGCAATGTCCTATATGTGGAGAGTCAGAACCATTTTTCGGACAATTCTGGATATGGCTAGTACAAGACCATATTATACCAAAAAGTAAGGGTGGGGCTAAATATAAAAAAGAAAACATCCAGCCACTATGTTGGGATTGTAATTCTAAAAAAAGCGACAAAATTTATAACAACAACAAAGTATTTTAATAAAAGAAAGGTTTAATAATATGAATATATGTCAAAGATGCCAAATAGAAATAAAAGACCCTAATGTAGCTCTTAACGATGCTATATCGTATAACGACCTGCCAGAGAGAGCTAAGTCAGAAGATTTAATGAGAATTAAACTTATTTTATGCGGAGATTGCAAAAGAGAGTTCTTAGAAGTAATGGATGACTTTATAAATAAGAAGCCTTCTAAAACGGATTTTAAGAAGAGATTAGACCAAATGGTGGCTAGGGTCGGAAAAGGACGTAACGTTGATGTGAAAGCCTTGAGTGAGCTTATAAAGCCTTTTAAAGCTGTAGTTAAGAAATAATGAGTTTAGCATTATATCATTCAAACGCATCAAGAATAAACCCCAAAGGTTATGGGGAAAATTGGGAAAAAATTTTTAATGAAACAAATAGACGAAAAAACAAAACAAGAAATAAGACTCTACTTTCATATACACCCGAAAGCGAAGCTAGACGAAGTAGCAGGATTGTTCGAGAAAAAAATCGGAAGAAAAGTTAACAGAACAACAATAAGAGAGATAAAGAAATCAAAATCGCCTTTAGAAGAACAGGCTATTGTAAAAGCAGGAAAGATATGGACAGACAAAATGGCTAAGAACTTAGCTAGTGTAATGGAGAACAACTCTACACTTACCAACAAGATTATCGCTAAGGGACTTATTCTTTTAAATCATAAATTAGGAAACGACCCATTAACAGCAACAGAGATTTCAAACATAATTACAGCTATGGTTCGTAACAAATCATTAACAGAGGGGACTTGGTCTTTTGAAACAACAATCAAACCAGAAGATTTAAACAAATTTAAAAAACTACATGACCTCACAACCAAAGCAAAAGAACTCAAAATTACTAGAAAAATTGGCGGAGATGCCATTGGAGGAATTAGAGAAGCAGGAGGAGGAACTGAGAAAGATAATTAAAGTAGGAGAAAAACAATACTCACAAGAAAAGATACGCTACTTTGTTCCAACAGATAGACAAGAAGAATTTATTAGACCCAAGCATAAGATTAAATTATTTTTTGCGGCAAATAAATGTTTACCATTAGACGCACCAATTCTAATGGCAGATGGAACTTGGAAGAAATTAGGAAGTATTAAAGTAGGCGATAAAGTAATTGGATGTGATTATATTACAGGCAACGCAGAACCAACGATTGTTATTGGAACTTCACGAGCAGGGAAAAAGAAAGTTTTTAAAATTTCTTTTAATCAGGGTGGATATGTTATAGCTTCAAAAGAACATAGTTTTCCAACCTTATTAAAAAGTGGAAAAAGATTTTTATCGCATAGAAAATGGGCAGATAACATTCCTAAAAAAAGAAAATTATCAACTCTTTTAAAAAGACAGAATGTATCTATTAGCTGTAAAACAAGATTTTTAAAACCAAGTAGTGTAAAGTTTTTAAATAAAAAACTCCCACTTCATCCATATTTAGTAGGTGCTTTACTTGGAGATGGAAGTCTAGGAAAAGGATTGGGATTTACAAGTAAAGATACAGATATAATTTTCAAAGTTAATAGTTTATTAAATAATATCGGATATGAATTAAGAAAACAAAAAGGTGATAATTATGATTATAGAATAAGTTCAATTAAACCAATCCCAAGAGCTAAAAATGGTTTTGGCACAGGATTTTTAAAACAAGAATTAATTAAATTGGGATTAATAGCTAAATGTGGAGATAAAAGAATACCACATATTTATAAAATATCGGATATAGAAAGCAGAGAAGAATTATTGGCTGGTTTAATAGATACAGATGGTTGTTATGAGGAGTTTACTTCAAAGTCAGAACAATTAACTAAAGATTTTGTATTTCTTGTTAATTCACTTGGTGGAAAAGCAAACTATAAGCCAACTATAAAAATTTGTACGAATAATGGTAAAAAGGGAACTTATTACAGAGCAACTTGGTATTTAGATAGAAAACTTCCGCTTTGTTTACAATATAAAAATGAAAGGAAAAACAGAATAACACAAGTTTTTAGAGATAGAAAATTAAAGGTTGTTAAAGATATTGAAGCGTTAGACAAAGAAGTAGAATGTGGTGATATAGAAGTAGCACATCCAAGTCATACATATATTTCTTATGACTGGATTATTACAGGGAATACAGGAAAGACCTGTAATACTATCATAGAAGATATTTCTCATTGTATAGGATATAGACCATACCTAAGTCCTAAAGACCCAGATTACAAGACAGGCTTTGAACCACCAGTTAAAATTAGAATATACGGAGAAGACTTTACTCAGCACATAGGAGGAGTTATTGTTCCAGCTTTAAAGGAATGGATACCCCATACAGAATTTACATACAAAGACGGAAATCCAAAAAAGAACCCACAGGGAGTGCCTACTTTTTGGAGATTTAAAAACGGAAGCACAATAGAACTTTTAACATACGAACAGAGTTCAGAAAAATCAGAAGGTTGGGATGGACACGTAGTTCACTTCGATGAACCACCTCCACGACCCACATATATCGCAGCTAAGCGTGGATTAATTGTTAATGGTGGCATTTGCCTATTTTCACTTACTCCATTAAAAGAACCTTGGCTTTATGATGAATTATGGTTGCGTGGAGAAAAGGAAGATATAGAAGAAAAGAGTGTATTTTGTATAGACGCTAAAATTGAAACAAATTTAAGATACAGAAGAAAATGGTGGAGACCAGATGGAGATGATGGAATGTCTTGGTGTGGAAAATTAAAACAACAAGATATAGATGATTTTGAAAAAGACCTAACTCCAGATGAGAAACTTGCTCGTTTAGAAGGTAAGTTTATGCATTTATCAGGACTTGTTTATAAGGAGTTCAATCCTAATATACATATTCAACCGTGGTTTAAAGTTCCTAATACTTGGACATTTTACGAAGCTATAGACCCAGCAACACGAAAACCGTGGGCTGTGACATTTATGGCGGTTAGTCCAGACGGAACTAAATACATTGTAGATGAAGTATTTGTTAAGGGAGTAGTTTCAGATATAGCAGAAGCAATTTTAATTAAAAGAAAACAACTCGGATATCAGAAACCAGCACTAGCAACGATTATTGACCCACTAGCAGTAGCAGAAGACCCTATAAGTAAAACTACAGTTTTGAACGAATTTATGAAGTATGGAATATTTTGTCAAGTAGGAAGCAAAGACAGAAATAGAGGCATACAACTATTGAAACAAGAATTAATAATTAGAGACACAGATGAAAAAGCAGGAATATATGTATTTGATACTTGCCGTAGAACAATTCAAGAGTTCGGACATTATATTTGGGACGAACATTCTACAAGACAAGCAAGAACTTCAAGTGATATAAAAGAAATACCTAAAAAGGTTTATGACGATATGCTTGAAAACATACATAGATTAATGATAGCAGGATTCGGATATATTGAACCAAGACCACAACAAAAACAAACTAATCAAATTCAAGGAATAGGAAGATGAACAAAAAATTACAAAAAATTAACGAAGACTTTGATAAGAAGAACGATATAGCTGTTGAAAAACTATATAGTGAAAGAGTTGATATTATAAAAGATAAACTAGCTGTTAAAAATAAAAAGCTAACCAGAGAAGAAGCAACAGAATATGGTAGAAGACACGGATTTCTAAAAACTGAAAGAGGAGCAAAGATAGTCCGTGGAGTTCTGGATAAAAAGAAAGTACAGGGAGACAGTGCCTATTATCAACAGAGAAGAAAAGATGAATGGGGCAAGCATAATTTAATAGAAAAAATTTCAAGAGAAAGTATCAATGAAGGTCAAAAAGAACTTCAACAAGAGTTTAAACCTAATAAAAAAAGTAAATCAATTTTATTTTAATTTATGATAAAAGAAGAACCAAAACAAGAAGTACTAGAGAGTTTTCAATCTAATACAGACCAAGGTATTTCTGATAGGATTTTTGCTCAATTTCTAAAGTGGAGAGATAATAAAAATCTCCAGTTTGGTTATTTTAGGAACAGAAATTGGCTTGATTATGTAGATGACTCTAATAAGTTATTTAATAATTACAAAGTTAAACCAGATTGGAAAGAACCTTGGCAGTCTAATATAAGCGATACTACTGTCCACGCTAAGCTAATGGCTATTATAGCCCAGCAGGTAGTCAATCAATATACAGTAGCTTTTGCTCCAAGATTTAAGAGAGATATTTTTTCAAAAATAAGAGCACAAGTTTTACAAGATATTTATGACTTCACAGAAAGTGGAAGTGGAGCAGGAACAAGAAATGGAGAAATAGATTTACTTTTTATTATATTAAAAGCTTGTCGTGAAGGTAGAGTATTTGGATTTGAAGGGTATCGTAAGAATAAAAACTTTGAAGGCATAGACGCACAGTTAATTCCTATTGATGACTATTTTCCTTCAAATATGAAAAAGTTTTTTGTCTATGAAGACCCTAAGAAAATATGGAGGTCTATTATTACTAAAGACGATTGGAATGAGAAATTTAGCAACTGGTATCAATTTGATAAAGTTAAGACACGGTCAGAAGTAAACAACGAACAGTTACTTTTCTTTAATATATCTCAAGATGTTAAAAGTAATGAAGTAGAAATATTAAGATATTTTGATAAGTTAAGTAATGAGTTCTTTATTACAGCTAATGGAATTTTAATTGTTAACCCAAATAACCAAGGATACAAAATAACAGATAGAAGAAAAGATAAAGAAGATGGTATTTGGAGTACAGTATTTGAAGCTTATGATGATAATTTTCTTCCAGGTCGTTCCTTACCAGACTTAATGTCAGATGCTCAAGAGGGAATAGATTTCTTATTTAACTCAATGTTTGATAAAGAGATACTATCAGTTATGCGACCATTACTTATTGGTGGGGTTAATCAATCAATTGATAATTATTTACGACCAGGCGGACAAATACAAATGGCTGACATAACTCAAATTAAAGAACTAGATTTCAAAGGAGCAGACTTAGGAGCATTTCGTATCTTAAAAGAACTTCAAGACAGACAGCATTTCGTATCAGTTGACCAAGTATCTCAAGGTGTAGCTATAGGAAGCAAAACAGCAACAGAGGTTGAGAGAGCCCAACAGGCAGCTGAAAAACTTAATTCTGTATTTGGAGTAATGGTTAAATCAGCACTTGTACAGAAAGGTAGATTAAGAGCAGGAACTATTCAGCAGTTTATGATTGGAAGCGATAAGTTTAATCAATTTGTAACTGAAAACGTAAAGCTATTCAAGTCAGGAAAAACAGGAACAAGAACTTTGAGAATTACAAACAAACCTCAAGTATCAAGACAAGATGGTTTCTCTCCTAATTTAGAAAAAGAAGCAGACTTTATGGAAGGTGGTTCTGAGTCAAACGAAATATTTGAATTAACACCATCACAAATAAAAGACTTTGAATTTGGTGTTTCAACAAAAGCACCATCACAGACAGAGAAGAAATTGAAGTCAGCTAAAGATGTAGCTTTCTGGAATGAAGCAAAACAAAGACCAGACCTATTTGACCAGAAAGAGTCAGCAAAGGATTTCGCAGAAGCTATGGATAAAGACCCAGATAGAGTTCTATCTAAAGAAGAACAACAAATGATGCCAGAAGAGGGTAAAGCTGATGGAGCAGCTCAAAATGTTATTCCATCATTAGAATCTATGATTCAACAACCAATTCAATAATATGAAACAAAAATTAATCAACTGGCTTTTAGGGAAGTTTTTACCTAACAGCTTCAAATTTGTAGATATAAAAGAAACAGAACGGGTCAATGCCTGTCAGATGATGAAAGACCCATCAATAGTAAAATATCTTAGTAGTGTTTTAACAGAAGATATAATCGCATATATTTATATATCCAAAGAACAAAGAGATGAACAAAAAGGAAAGATTAACAGAATGGTTGATATTCTTAATCAGATAGACAAATCTAGTAAAGATGCCTTAGATATAAGAAAAAGAAATGAAACAGATATTTTAATGAGAAAAGAAAATAAACATAGTCCATATTGGTCGATTAAAAATAAAATAATAAAAATAAAACGAAAGAAAAACTAAAATGAAATTATTAAAAAACAATGGTACGCCTTATGTAAAAACAATAAGTGTTGGAAGACAAAATACTTATTTCACAAAGGCTACTAAAGGAAAGTTTAAAGAGTGTTTAGTTACAGTTGGGGTTCATCGTCCAGAAGCGGTTGACCCAGAACTAGAAGAATTTAATATCAAAAAGAATGAGAAAATTTTTCTTTATAGCAAAAGAGAACAAGCTAAAGGAGAATGGGTTGTTGATAGGTCAAGAGGTGATAATGGAATTAAAATAGCTAAAATTTCAGACAGTTTCACAGTTACTCATTATCCACATATTGTTGGAGTTAAGATAGGAACAAGTAAATATGATGAAAGAGAATATAATGTTTTATCAGGTCAAGTTTTAGAAGTTGAAGACGCTGATGCTGATATTCTATTCAAGCAATTTGGTTCACTAGATGAAGTTGATGATAAAGGAGAAGTCATAGTTCAGAATAGGTGGCAACGAGATAAAAAAGAATATGACGATAAAAAGAAGATTTCTTCAAGTGAATTAGCAATTAAAGTTCCTAAAAAGTTTGAGGAAGTAGATTGGAACGATAATCGTTTCAGACAGACACCGATAGAAAAAACACAACCTAATCTTGAAGAAGACTCAAGTATGAAAAAGAATGAGGAAGGAGATAAAGAAATATGACCAAATTCCCAATCATACTATCAAGACAACAACAAAAGCAAGCTGAAGAAAAAGAGCAGAGAGAATTAGCAGAATACAAAAAGAAGATTATGGGAATAGCCAATGATATAATAGGTGATATGATTGACGATGGATTAACTGTAGATGACTTTAACAATATAGTAAACGTAATTCAGATGAGATTTAATAAATCATTTAAAGAAGGTGAAATTAAATCATTAATAAAAGAAAAAACGGCGTAAAAGCCACTAAACAACTAAATGTCATTTGTTTAGCAGATAGCTAACTGCTTAATAAAAATGGTTTTTAGAACAAATATGACCAAAGAAAACAAAGACTTAAAAAAAGAGGAAGCTAAAACCTCTACGGAAGAGTCAACCGTTGAAGAGAAGCCCGATAAAAACATCGAGGAGAATGAAGAGTTAACCGCAGCTAAAAAGAAAGCTGAAGACCAAGAACGCAGGGCTATTAAAGCCGAAGAAGATAAGCGTAAGGTAGAAGCTAAACTTGAAGCTAAGGGTAACACTGAAACTCAAGATGATATTCCTGATTGGCAAAAGGAAAAACAAAGCGAACGAGAAGAAAGATTTCTTCTTGCTCAAAAAAACATTGCCAAGAAATTTCCATTCTTACAATCTGAGAATGACCTTGATGGCACCAATTGGACCAAGTTTAAAGAAGCTTGTGATAAATATGGTGGTCCTCAAAGTTTGACTCAAGAAGGTATAGAACTGGAATACGAAGGATTTATCAGAATGGCTTTACCAGAAATGGTAGCCGAGAAAAACCAAACTCTTGACCCCGTAGTCGAGGACTCGGGAGTTGGTGATGTAAGTTCTTCACCAAAATCTACTGAGAAAACTCAATCAGCTCTTACAAGACCACTTAACGCAGAAGAAAAGAAAGCAGCGTCTTTCTTTCCTAGCGGAGAAGAGGGTTATCGTAAGAAACTAGCCGAAAGAGAAGAAAGCAGACAAGGTAACCTTACGTCTAAATAACAATAATCAAAAAAATTATGTTAGTAGATGGATTCAGACCAGTAATAAACGAGAATGGTCCACTTCAGTACGAAAGAGGGATTATTGGGAACACTATTACCCTAACAGTTGGTGATGCAGTCAAAATCACTCCTGATACAGGTGGTAGTTATATTGAACCAGCTGACGCAACAGATGATAATGTATATGGCGTTTTAGTTGATTTAGTTGATAAAGATGGTTTTTCTTACAAGACAAAAACATCTAACTTTGACGGAACTTACACTGAAGCTGCTGATGGTGATACTTATGTATCAGCCTCAGACAACTTAACAGTTAAGAAAGTCCAAGCTAGAGTTTGTCTCGCACAAGGAACAATCTTTTCAGCTAAACTAGATGCCGCTGCAGGTACTACTACAGGAAGTGATAAAATCGGAATATTTTTCGATATTCTTACTTCTGATTCAACTTCATTAGATGAATCAAGTGTTAGTGCTACCAAAGCTACTTATCAGAGTGTGTCAACAGGATTAGGTTCAGATAGCCCAGTAGACCCAATATACCCAGGAAGTACGACCAGAATACACGTAAAGGTCATAGAAGTATCCAGATATCAAGCACAATAATTTTGAACATTTATGCCTGAATTATATTCACAGTGGGCTAAAACCCACGAAACTAATATTTTGGAATACCTCCAAGATGGTTACGATGAGCATACAGATTGGACTCCAGAAATTTACAATGTTCAAAATAGAACAGCTGGTGTCAATAGATACGACGAAATGTTTGGTCCTTCTTCTATTCCAATAGTAGCTGGCGATAATGTAACTACCCCAGAAGCAGAGTTTCAGCCAGGGTACCCAACTGTCGTTCGACCAGTCATCTTTAAGTCAAAGATGGGTGTAACCGAAGAACAGTTCGATTGGAATAAGTATGAAGGAACATTAGACAAAGCAAGAACTTTAGGTGAAGCAGCTAAACAAACAATTAACAAGTTTGGTGCTCATCCTTTCATCACAGCTTTTAACACAAGCTACACAAGCTATGGCGATGCGTTGCCATTGGCTTCAACAGTTCACACAAGACCAGATGGTGGAGATACGCAAAGTAACGCATCTTCAACTTCAATAGCTTTAACAGAAGCTAACCTTGAAACTGGTATGATTGCTTTAAAGCAACAAAAATCAGGACAAGGTAGGAAATTAAATCTAGGTAATGGAAACATTATTTTAATGGTTCCAGAAGCATTAGATAAAGAGGCTATGATTATTACAGGTTCAAGTTTACGTTCAGGAACCCCTAATAATGACCTTAACTGGTATGGTGGTGGAAAGATTAGCGTATTCGTTAATCCTTGGATAGGCAGTGATGTAACCGACCCGTATGGTAATACTGGAACAGATACCCAGTTTCACTTATTAGGTCGTGGTAAACACAAAATGCGTTTTGTTTGGGATAAAGCTCCTTATTACAAGACTTGGGAAGATATGGACAAAGATGTCATGTACACCAAAGTTAAGTTTAGAGGAAAAGTTTTTTGGACTAACTGGTTAGCTACTTGGCACTCGAAGGGAGATGCCACAAGTTATACCTCTTAATTCTTATGAAAAAAATAACAAACAGAGCAGAACACAAAGTACGATTTAAGTCTTCAATTGGTGGAACTCCTAAGGTTGAAGATAAAATCATTAATGGTTCTCAAATTAATGACATCGTATTAGGTGATAAAATTTCTATTCCTGTTGGAGGCGAAAGAATCGTCGTTGACGATATTGCCGAAGTTCTTATAAGGAAATATCCATACTTAATTGTAAAAAGTATTTCCAATAAAGAAGTTAAAGCTATTCTTAAAGCCAAAAAACAGGAAAAGAAAGAACAATTAAAAGTCGAAAAGAATAGAAAGATTGAATCTCTTAAAGAAGAGATAAAAAAACTAGAAGCTAAAAAAGTTAAAAAACATGCTAAAAAAAATAATAAAAAATCTACTAAAAAAAGTAAGTAAAGTTGATTACAAGTTGTTTACAATAGCTGTTTTAGGAACTCTATTGGCAACTGGTTTTGTCTTTGCTTATCAAGGCGGAACAACGACAGTAATTGAAGAAGCCCACGATTTCATTATCGAAGGTGGTTGTAAAATCGCTGAGGAAATTGGATTAGGTGCTTCAGCAGATTTTTGTGCAGGTGATGAACCTGTTACAAATATGTGCGTAGTCGACATCTATGACCTGACAGTAGCAGCTGGTGGATTTACTTCCACTGGTTCAGTAACAATGAGTGGTGAAAATTCCCTAACAGGAACTACATCAATCCCAATGTTAGATGCTTCATTTCAGGTTGATTTAGACTTTCAACAAGCCACAAGTGGACAAGCAGTTGCAATCGAAGGAACTCAAATAATTCCAGGTTCTATTCAGAACACTGGTGGAGACCTTCTTTGTACAGACACTTGGTTAGATATTTCAACAGCTAATGGGCTATTCGCAGCTACATTAAAAGTTGGAACAAGCACAGCAGCAACATCTACAGATGCTCACTTAATTGCTGACACGAATATAACTACTACAACAGTAGATATTCTTAGTAAAGAAGATGATGAGGGTACAGAAACAGACGAAGTTTGGATTTTTGCGGCAGACGAATATCTTGTCGTAACCCAAACATTCCAAGTAGCTAACGCTACATCATCAGATTCATTTACTACAGCAGGTGGTAACTTACAAGAAGGTAAACTTCATGTAAATTGTAGAAGTCGTTACTAAACTTTGATTGTTTACAAATTGCCCCTTATGAATATCCTTAACAGGACTCTCAAGCCAATAAAAGGCTTGGGGGCAGTAGTAAGTAATTAATTAATAAGGAAAAAATATGACTATAAAAGAAATAGAAAAAACATTTGGCAGTATCGAAAATCTGTCAGAAAGACAAGCTCTACAAGCAATTGTTTTGCTTCTCTTAGAATTAATTAAAAAAGGAAAATAAATATGAAAATAAAAGAATTTTTAGTTATTATAGGTTGGGTATTTATTATTATTGCTTTAGCTATTGCCATAGGTATTGGTTTTGAATATGGCAAATCTAAGTTTCAAGAATATAAAGAAGATAATTTAGGTTCAGCTACTCAATCAAAAGTAGTTATTACTGGCACGAGTAAAACAGACCCAACATACCTTGCAACCACAACAGACCCAATTACTAAGGATATTAGAATTGGAGAAGATGCTGATATATTCTGTCAGAATATGGTATTCACAGCTTCATCATCTGACTCTGTTTTAGAATGGGTATATCTATTCTCAGACAATGGAACAGATTGGTATTTCGAGGGAGACCAACAACTTGTTAGTAGTGGAGTCGTAACTCACGGAGCTGGAACAACAACTCATAAGTGGACACCAGCAGTAACAGACCAACTTTCAAGACAAGATTGTACTCGTATTTATGGTACAAGATTAAACACTAAATGGATTAGAATTGAATATTCAAGAAGTGCTAATCTATCAGGCGGAACATTGTATAGTGAAGGATTATTCAAAGCAGATTATTAATAGAAAGGAAAACAGATGATTTTAGGACAACCTGGAGAGACATTACATTTGTCGTGGCAGTCTAAACTTGGCGAAACGACATTGTATCCTCAAGCAAAAATTTATGATAATGCTGAAACTCTTTTAGCAACTGTTAATCTAACACATAGACAAGATGGTCTTTATACCTCAACAACCTCAATAGGCGATGAGGGTGTTTATACTGCTCAATACATAGCTTATACAGACTCTGGACATACTGCTCAATCAGGTGTTGATGAGATTATAAGTGAAACCATATCTATTCAAAGGTCTTGGCGACCAACAATTCTTAATACTAATGATTTGGGTGGTATATCAGAAAAAGAATTAGACCCATTAGTCAAAGGAATGACATTACTTGCAGAAGAAATGGCTAAAATAAAAAAAGAACTTGATAAAAAATCAGAGTTTAATCCAAGTAGTGATAAGGTCAAAACAGACTTTCAACCAACTTCATTGCGTCCAATATTAGAAAAAATGGATAATATTAAGATTAAAGTTCCACAGGTTAATATTGATAGTTCAAAAATAATAAAGGCTATTGAGAAAAACAAACCAAAAGAAACTGATTTAACTCCAGTAATTTCAGCAATTAAAAATCAGAAGTTTCCAATTCCAAAAGTTATAATTCCAAATACAATAGAAAAAATGTTAGAAGTTATGCATAAAAATTCAGTTAAAAGAGATATTGTAGTAAGAGGACTTATTAATAAATTGATGATAATGATAAAGCCGTTTTTAAAAATAAATAATATATTAGAAAGATTTAATGGTAAAAAAAATACTGATTAGTACAATTTTAGGTTTAATTATATGTATTCCAGTTTATGCTGGTTGGTTTAGTGATTTTTTTAGAACAGAAGAAGAAAATCTATCAGCCGCTAATGCTGGAATAATTGATTGGCGATACGATAGATTTAAAAACCTTTTATATGGTAATACTAATATAGATACTTTTTTAATAGGAAGTACAACAACATCTACAACAGGAACAGTTTTTGAAGTTCAAGGAAATAGTTATTTAGATGGCAACGCCACCTCAACTTTCTTCTATGCTAGTGGAGATATTACAGCAGGAGGTAAATTATATGGAGATGGTTCTAACTTAACTGGTATAACTGTAAGTGGTGGTTGGGCTACATCAAGTTCAGATTACTGGCTAACAATCCAAGACACAGCTGACCTAACTGAAGGAACTAATTTATATTACACAGACGTAAGAGTAGGTGAATACATAGACGCTTCATCAACAATGCCAGTAGGAAATTGGAATGATGCTTATAGTTGGGGAGATTGGAATGGTAATATAGATATTTCAACTGATACTAATTTAGCCGTTACAAGCCCAATAGTTAAAACAGATGATACATTAAGCTTTGATTTTACAACAGCTAATACTTGGAG
>Ga0222694_1000253_pt1 | contig 13268 bp, 12 predicted proteins | sample AntAcemetage1333_FD_181145 | JGI IMG/M metagenome (GOLD analysis project Ga0222694, IMG submission 181145) | Saline water microbial communities from Ace Lake, Antarctica - #1333 | ecosystem: Environmental > Aquatic > Non-marine Saline and Alkaline > Saline | place: Antarctica: Ace Lake...
CTATACATCTGTTAAGTAGTTTTCCTCCTGGATAGGATATTAACAGCCAGACAGTTAACAAGGAAACGTCTTTACCCATCCGTATACTGTTCAATACGCACCAAAAATCCAGCCAAAATAGAACGGTTTTTAAAGGGGATGGTAGGCATGAGATTGACAGGAGGTGGTTGAGGGGGTAGGGTAAGGGAGAGGGGGATAGTGGAATGGGAGTTACGAACAATCCTTTTAGATTAGCGATAGAGAAGGTATTTAGTACAGAAGTGTCGAAATTACCAAAATTTAAAAGTTTGCCACAAGGGCAATTAGAAGTTATTAGGGTGAGTTTCATTGAGTTCATGGTACAGGATTTAGCGGGAAGATTTATGAGTACAGATAGTATAGAGTATAAGATTAGGTTAGCTAAATTTTTTGCGGATTATAGTGGGAACAAGCCTAAGGTTGAGTTTCAGGTACATAGGGAAGTGAATGACTATGAAGAATTGAGTGATGAAGCATTATTAAAAGAAGAACAGAGGTTAATACATGGAGATGTCAAGAACGCAAAGACTGTCGGCTTTGAGGAAGTTGAGGATAGTGAAGGGCCGCAGGAGTTTTCTGGAATATTGCCAGCTTACTGAGCCGGACTTTTATAAGAAAGACAGGTGGCACTTAACACAGTTATGTAATACATTACAGGCTTTCTTTGAGAATAGGATTGTGAGGGTCGTAGGGAGTGAGCTGTGGGAGATTATTGATAAGGTTGATGACTCCAGGGAGTATTGTGAAGAGTTGTATATACAGATGCCTCCCCGGCATGGAAAGACTAGGACGTTAGTTAATTTCTGCTGTTGGATCTTGGGTAACTATAATACACATAAATTCATGTATACCTCTTATAACGATGATACTGCAGCTGACACGTCAAGATTCGTAAGAGATAATATTAAAGAAGAGAAAACGGATCCATATGATTTTATCTTTCATGACTTCTTCCAGGAGAGCATACAGGAAGATAATAGAGCTGTAGCTAAGTGGGCCCTTGAAGGGCAGTTCTTTAACTTCGTGTCCTCTGGTCGAGGGGGATCTGTTACTTCTAAAGGATGTGACACACTTATCATAGATGATCCGGTAAAGAACGAAGAGGATGCCCTGAGTGAGATCCAGGGAGAAAAGACTTGGAAATGGTATACTGGTACATTAACTTCCAGAACTGAGGAAGGGGTTAAGATTATTGTCAATCATACCCGGTGGCCTAAGAGAGATCTTATCCAACGGATGAAAGATAACTATGCTACGAAGAAAGCGAAACCCTACTATGAATTAATAATGCCAGTCTACAATATGAATACACAGAAGATGTTATGTCCGGAACTCATGTCCGAGAAGAGTATGCGTAAGAAGATGGATATCATGGATACGTCTATCTTCCAGGCTAACTACCAGCAGAAAGTAGAAGATCTTAAAGGTAGGATGTACCGGAAGATCAAAACGTATAATCATATTCCTGCTGTTCCGATCGAAGATGAATTAGTTCTAGCCTTCTCTGACTATGCGAAGAACGGGGATAATTATACGACAGAGATTATCGGTAAACTCCGGGAAGTAGGAGAAGATAAGTTCTTTTATATGACTGATCTTCTCTACACACAGGATGCTGTTGAGAACTACGAAGATGAATATATCGATAAACTTAAACTAAATAGAGTTGACACCTTGAAAATAGAGTCTAATAATGGGGGAGAAGAGTTTGCGGTAAGGATGCAGGAAAGACTTTTGAGAGAAGGATCCGATACGGTTATCAATTGGGAATTGTCTATGTCCAATAAAGAAACCAGAATCCTTACAAACTCCGGACTTGTCCAGACCATGATCATCTATCCTAGCAATTGGGAAAAGCTCTGGCCTGAATTTTATAAGCACGTTACCACCTATAGCCGAACTGGAAAGAATGTGTATGATGATGCTCCCGATACTTTGACTATGATAGTAAGAGAAATACAATATGGAGGGATAATTTTATATGGCTAAATTCAAACTTTTTTCCAGGAGTAAGAAGCAATCTCCTATTCAAATTGAAAAAGATATAGATCCGGTGCTAGGTGCTGCACCTTTAGATGACTTTGCCTATGACGAACCGTTCGATGATGGAGATTCTTTGAAGAATCATATATGGGTACTCATAGCAATTAATACTATTAACAGATGTATACAGAGGGCTGACTATGAATTACAGATTGATGGTGTTCATGTTCCTACTAAGTTTGATGCTATCTTTGATAACAGTGGTGGAAACTCTCCAGCTAATACATTATTTTTTCAGTCCTCTCTTTGGTGGGGATGGGAAAGAGAATTTTTCTGGTGGTGGGGTAATGACATGGGATTCCGTGGAGTAGAGTCTGTTACCTGTTTGGATCCCCGGGAAGTTTTTCATCGGATAGATGGTGAAGGTAAAGTACATTTCTATTGGTATGACATTCTTAATGCCAAATACTATGAAATGAAAGAGGGTGAATTCCTCCATATCTTTGAACCGAATGTATATAATAAATACCGGGGAGTATTTCCCCTGGCTATTGCAGGAACCTATTTACTAAAACAGGATAGACTTATTAATCTCGGTAATCTCGATGCCTTACAGAATGGTCCTATCCCGGATATTATCCTATCAGCAAAAAGAAACATATCACCAAAGCAATCGAAGGAAGCTATAGATACCTGGAATGATAAGTATGTTAGATCGAAGGGGGGATCTCGGGTAGCTGTGATTGGTGGTGATGTAACTCCACATATTATGAAGAATGATTTGATTAAATACTTGGATGTGTCTGACTGGAACAGGGGAACGATCCTTGCTGCCTATGGTGTACCGCTGAAGGTTGCCAACGCTGAGAGCGAACGTACAGCTCTCTCCGGAAAGGATTCTAACGAACAGTATGCTGCGTTATTTTCACAAACTATCATCCCGACTATTGATTTATGGGCTGGTGAAATTAACAGACAGCTATTTGCAGCTACCGGAAATCCAGAAATATCTGGAGTATTTAAGCTTGACAAAGTACCAGAGTTGCAAGAAGATGAAAATAGAGTTTCTAAAAGAGAGAACGATGCTATTGCTGCAGGGAAGAAAACCATCAACCAAATCAGGGCTATTCATGGTGAAGCACCTGTACCTTGGGGTGATACATGGTGGAGAGATGCAAAACTTGTAGATGCTACTAAGCCAATTCCGGAGGGGAAAGAATGATAACCGTAAAATTGTTAGGACATAAAGATCAGGTACAATATGATATTACTTCAAGAGCAGAGGGAATAAAACTTTTTAAAGATATATCAACTGATGGTGAGATCATGGATCCGGTTGAAGTGTATAAAGGATTAATCATTGCTCCAGGGAAAACTGTAACTAAAGAAGATACAGATATTATAGAGATTCCTTTTGTCATGTCTGATGGTGGACTAGATCGGGATGATGAGAGAATTCTTATTGCAGGGTGGGATCTAAAGAATTATAAATTAAATCCTGTCTTACAGTGGGCTCATGATGGTAAACGTCCGGCTATTGGTAATATGAAAAGTATTACTACCAAAGATAATCTTGCAGGTATAGCAGTCTTTGCTCCAAAATCTGTGGATCATTTCGCTTGGTCTATTGGAATGAAAGTTTCGTTAGGTATTATATCTGCTGGATCTGTTGGCTTCTTTCCCAAGAAGTACGCTTTCATTGATGATAAGAATGATCCTGCATGGTTAGAGTTCCAGGAACAAGAGCTTTTAGAATTCTCTATCTGTAATGTTCCTTCTAATCCAAGAGCTTTGATTAATCAGAGTGTCATTGATACTAACGGAAAGAGTATGCAGGAAATGGCTGATAGGCTTACTGGATTAGAGGAAATGCTAAAGACTCTAAAAGGTAAGAATGTTGAAATCGTAATATCAGAGGATGCTCCTACAGGAATGTCCTTTGCTGAATTAGGTAAGATACTAAGCAACACAAGTAAAGATGCTTAGTACTACATATATTGCATAAGTATAGCAAATAAAAATTATAGGAGTTAATTATGAATTGGCAAGAAATTTTAGCGAAAGCACTTGTTTTATTTAAAAGGGGAGCAGCATTAAAAACTATCACAGAGGTAGGGGCTGCAGATAAAGAAGGGCTTAATGCTTACTTCAAAGAGAGAGAAGAGTTTAATCAGGATGTTACTGCATACCTAAAAGATATGCCGGGAGCAATCGAATCTCAGTTTACTGCAATCAATGAGACATTGAAGAAAATGCAGAAAGCTGCACTTGAATTCTCCGCACCGAAAAAAGAATTGACCAGAAAAGATGTTGCAAAAGCATTATCACTTGTTGTTCTTTTTGCAGTTAAAGGTCCATCTGCAATCAAATCAGTTAAAAACAAAGAGCTTATGAGTTACATTATTACTCCAGGTGAGTATATGGGTGATGATGTTTCAAGAGAAATGTTTGGAAAGATGTTTCTCATGGGTAAAGATGCTATTGATACTAATCTGTATCCCGGCAGTACAAATGCAGGGCTTACCGTTAATCCGGTATATGAAACAGAGCTGATTAAATATGCTGCATCTGTATCTGTTATGGCAGATAAGATCCGGAAGATGCCAATGACCGCACCCCAGCACTCATGGCCAGCTCTTGATTCTCGTAACATGGCTTTTACACGTACCGATGGTACTAGCTCTGGTATTACTTGGGCTAAAGGAAGTAAGATTGCTTCCTCTGCTGAAGGTCCACGGTTTGGTGCAAGAGTTACGTTGCTTGCAACTACTCTCGCTGCATACGTTCCTTGGGTTGATGAATTCAAAGACGACCTGCAGATAAATGAAGCTCTTGATTCTCTGATCATGGAATGTTTCATGGAAGCATACGCTGTTGACCTTGATACAAATGTACTTGCTGCTTCTACTGATGCTGGAGATATCTATGATGGTATCCTGTACGCTTCTGGAACACAAACTTACCGTGTAGCTGCAGATCAGGTTCTTGGTGTGGATCCTCATGAATTGAAACAAGTACCTCTTAAAATAGCTTCAACAGAACGAATTAATCTTCACTGGATTCTCCATGAAACTGTATTAGCTGAGCTGGTAAGTAAACAAAATGCTTTTGGTGATTATATGTTCTGGCTCCCTGCAACAATGGATACTCCTGCGAAGCTCGCTAATTATCCTTACATCGAATCTGATACTATGCCAGATCTTGCAAGCCTTTCTCCTGGAGATCCCTTCATGGTTCTTGCTAATCCTCAGAATATGTGGATGGGTGAGAGACAGGGGATTGAAATCAAGAAGTATGATTTGACTGCCTACAATCTTGAATATGGTGAGAACTTTACCAGAATGAGAACACGAAATGGTTTCAAGCAGATTAAAACTGCTGCTGCTTGTGTTGTAAAATTAGGTTACTAAAAAAAATATTCTATTGGAGGAATAAATTATGTTTAATATGTTTGGATCTAAAATAAGACCCATAAAAACAAAGACAGCTATTGCTAATACTGCTTTCTTACAGCACATTGAACCGATGTCTGTATACCGTCAGGTAGTTACTCGACTTACTTTGACTAACAGTACAACCGCCCAAACACTTTCTATCATGAACGCTCTTGCACGTACTACTACATCCGCTGCAGCTTTAACGGCACAGAAAGTTCTTGATCTTACTGCTGATCCCGGGGTTGGTACGGTTGCTGGAGTTATCGCATCGGGAGATTTCTGTATAGTTAAGTTGTCAACTGGTAAACACCAGGTTAATGAAGTTGATAGTGTATCAACTCTTGAAATAACTTTTGTTGACGACTTTGATGCTGCAGTCGATAAGGGTGCTGCTGTATATTTCTACGGTACTGAAGGTGATGGACATGAACAGGTTCCTATTGCTGCCAGTGGAGAGACTACTTTTGAATCGAGTGAAGGTTGGTTCGTAGCAGAAAACGCTGGATATCCTTTACTGTTCCATGTGAACAATGCTACCGCTGCCTGTATTTTGCAGGGTGGAGTAGTCATACATACAAATGCTTAATCTATAGGGGCTACTTGGTAGCCCTTTATTCTATGGGAGGATACGAATATGCCAAAGAAATTCAAGAAGCTTTCTAAGAAAACGTTAGAAGGAATTTTTCCGAAGGAGGATAAAAATGACAAAAGATCTAAAAAGAATGAAGGTAAAAAGGGAATTGGACAAGGAACAACGGGAGAAGGACCGGGAAAAGATAGCAAAAAAGATCCGATTGAATCAGGTGAATAAAGATACAGTTAAGGTGGAAAAATAGATGCTTGCAGATTATGCGTTAATGTCTTTTGAGGGATTAGGTAAATGGATTCCCGAACTAAGGGAAAGTGATCAGGGTATATTAGAAATGTATATCAACTCAGCTTCATTACGCATAAGAAATCTGTATGGCGAAGAGATTATTAGAAACACCTATACAGAGATCCATGATTACAAAAGAACTATTCAGTTAAAGAAGTCATGGGTTTCTTCTCTTACTTCTATTACGTATGATGCGTATAGAAAATGGGATGGAGAAAATGATTCTCTCCTAGTAGAAGATACTGATTACTTCTATGAAGATGGATCCCGAATTATTAATCTTTATTTTACTACCTCTCCTTTTAACTTCCGGAAATCTCTACAGATAATTTATACTGCAGGTCGGTACCGAGTTGACTACGTTTCAGAAGCTACTCCCTCAGATCCATTGGATGGACAGGTATGGTTAAAAGAAAATACGAGAACATACAAACTCTACAGCGGTTCAGCTTGGACTGAGATATCTTCAACATTAATTATTGATGATCTATTTATCAATGCTATGGTTGAAGCTTTAGTATTTAACAAAGCTCGTATTCTCCAGGACAATGTAGGAATTAAAAGCAAACAGGGATCGAGTGTTAATTCATATCATCAACAGGTAGAAATAGATCTTCCCAAGAATATACATGATATGCTAGGGAAAGAAATCAGATTGCTATGACTTCCCTGCCAGCAGTAATTAGTCCAGACTTCACTAAAGTTATTCAAAAGCTTTACAAAGAAGTTGATCGGCAAATTCCCAAAGAACTAGGTAAATATGTAAAAGATATAATCACTATCTCACAGAGGGATATAGCTACCAGGGGATCATGGTCTACCGGTTCAGGATCTATCCACAATGGATTCTCTTCTGATGTCCAGGGTCATACTGCAACTATCTACAACTCTGCCCCTCATGCGTTTCTTAGACAGTGGGGAGAAACTATTGATGGATCCGGTTACATATATAAAAAAGATAAGAAACTGTTTATAAATAAGACAGGGTTTTCTCTGGATGAAATAAAGGCTATGGATCCAGAAGAGTTTAATGATGCATTTGAGTATGGTATAGATTATTGGTTTGCAGATTTTGTCCGGATAGTAAGTAATCCTTATATCGCTATCCCAGGATTAAGTAATGAAGCAAGGAATAAGATAGCCGGGTATAGAGATAATGCTTCTGTATCTGAGAAAGCATATCAATTGTTTATAGATAGTATGATGGAAATAGTAGTACATTTTTTAAAGGTGGTAGATTATGGACACGCTTTACAATACCGATGAACAGATAAGCCAGGGGCTTGATGCTCTGCTTAAAGCAAAATTGAATTTACAGATAGATATCAACAATCTTTTAATAGATGATGAAATCCTAATGAAGCATGTAATAGATGAAAACATTTATAATGATTGGATTAGTGCAGAGGAAATAGCCTCACATAATAATCGTTATCCTGCAATATGCTTCTATCAAGAGCTGGGTGATGGTTCTGACTTTGATAGAATCATAACAAAAGATTTAGAGGTATTCAAACTTGCGGTGTTTACAGATGGAGTTGATGGTGCTATTCTATTAAAAAGATATATAGCCACAGTGAGACAAGTAATAGAAACATATGATAGTACAATATATGATTGTGTGTTTCGTGCTACTGCACCAATACGGAGATATTATACTCCGTTTAAATATGGATCCTCTAAATTGAGGGTCGGTGAATTAACTATACGTATTATTACGGAGGTAAGAAAATGAGTTGTGAATTTAACGAAGGAAGAGAAGCGGCCTTACAAATAGGTATTGCTGCAGCATGGGGTACGAAAGTTCCTGCTACCGTCCGTCTACCGTTCCTGACAGAAGGTTTGAAGTACACCCCGAACTATAAAGAAGCAGAGAATCTTTCCGGTGGAGTTCTGATTAAGAAGATGGATATTATGAGTGAACACGTTGAGGGTGATATTGAAGCTTATTGTACTCCGGATGAAATCGGTTATCTTCTTTACTTGAATCTTGGTGTTGAGTACAAGGTAATTGGTGGACCGGTTGCAAGTACTTATAAACATTATTTCGTTCCAGTTAAATCTGGATTAGGAATGTGCTTACCGTTCTTTTCAGCAGAAGTAGATAGAGTTAAAGAAGTTATGACCTATGACTCTCTTAAAATGAATGGCCTGACAATTAGTGCAGAGAAAGACGGATATGTAATGTTCAACTTTGGTACGGTTGGAAGGGATGAAACTGATGATGGAGCATTGACTGCTGGCTTAACATTGTCTCAGAAGAATTTCTTTAAGTTCCGGAGAGCTGCAGTCTATGGAAGTATCCTTGATTCTGATTATACCGTGTCTGCTACTGGTACAGGTGTAGCTGCTGAGACTTGTACGGTTGTACCGGTTACTTTAACTGGAGCTTCTGGATTAGAAATCTATGTTCCGGTTGTTGACAAAAATGGAGTACGGTCTGTATATGAATTTGTGGGAACTCCTATCACAAGGGCAGCAACTACTTTGACATTTGCTGATTCTCCTGAAGGAGCAACAGACGATGAAATTAATTCAGTTACGCTACCTAGCGGACTGATCGATACTGCTAACTGGAATCTTGCAACAGAAGAGTACGGTGATGTATACAGCTTTGAACATGCCTGGGATAATAACCTTCCGACTGACAGGCAGTCTACCGAAAGCAGTGGTAAATCTACTGAGATGAATCCTCAGAGCAGATCATCTACTCTTTCACTTGGCATGTATTTGAATGATACCGTAAACTACATGAGGAAAGAACGGTTTAAAAAAGGTAGGACTATGACAATCCAGTTGGAGTTTGAAGTACTGGATATCATTACTGGAGCAACGGTATATGAATTTGCTTTACTGATGGACCGGGTTTATACAACTGAGGTTCCTTACTTTATCGATACCGCTGATGAAATTACTGTAGACCTGAGTTGTGTAGTTGCTGATCCTGCTCCTGCAGATCTTGTCGCTACTGCTGGTGGACTTGCTGCTGATACTATCGTTAGTGATTCTGGATTTACTTTACATAACGGTGATTATGTAAGAGCTTTGGATGAAGATGGAGCTCAGAGGATTTACAAGTACCTGGGAACAGATGTTACCGCTGCTTCAACACTATTAACTTTTATAGATGCTAGTGCTGCTGCTAATCAGGTAGATTCAATATGGCTGGCTGGACAATTGTTTAATGATGCGTACTGGCAAATGGCCGAGTCGGTAGTGGCTTATGCAATTGATGGACTGAATGAAGAATGGGGCTATGATCGAACTTAATATTCTATAAGTCGCTTCCTTTTTATAGGGGGAGCGTGGATTGAAACTATAAGGAGAATACGATATGAAATATGATGATGCTGTAAAAGAGTTGGAGAGTCAAACATTAAAAGTAGGAATAGGATTCTTGCTTTCCGGAAAGAAGCTTACTAATTACGGGAAACTGTTTGATGGTAAGATAAAAGACTTCATGCTTGACGGTGTTTCTGAAAAAGAGGCTAACAAGAATTACCTTGAAGAGAAGGAAAAGTTTGAAGCTCCAGCAGTAAAGAAGATGGAAGCAGCTCGGAAACTAATGGAACATGATGTAGATCTTATATTACGTCAGCCGGATGTGGATGAACTCATGACCTTATCCGGGAGTCAAAAAGATCTTCCGGATATTGGGCTTCCTCTTAATGTGAAAGAGATTGCAGAGTTGGCTTTAGCTTATGTAGGGGATGCTCCTACCAATGCAGAAAGAGTAGAAGGGTCTTTGAAGATTCTGGAAAAATGTTTAATGGATTCTACATTTGAGGCTCCAAAGCCAACGAATGAGAATCTTATGAAAATGATAAGAGCTAATTCTAAACTTGCTACTGGAATAATTGAATTGTTTATTGGTTCCCTGGGAAATTAACCCCGGCAGAATTGAAGGAGTTGAAGGATAGTTGCGGAATCACTTTCAAAGGTGCTTCCGTACCCCATCAATTTAAAAAGTTCTATTATAAGTGGATCAATTATATTAGAATATTTCTTTTCTGCACGAACCGAGAAAACGGAACGATGAGTGTTAGTCCTATGGAAATCTTTAGGTGGCCTTATCGTTTTTTTCTGATCCTATCTGTTATACAGGGGGAGTTTTGCACATTCATAAGTGAGCAACAGGCAAAGAGTATGAAAAAGGCCAGGTCGAAGAAACGATCAGGCGGGAGAGTTTAACATGGCAGATCGGACTCCTGTAATCAGGCTTAATATAGAGATCAACCAACAGTCCATGAATAAGTCTATTGGTGGTGTTGGTAAAGTTGAAAGAGCAATAGCTACTTTAGGTTATAGGGCTGCACGAACGTCAGCTCTCCTGGACCGTCATGTTGTTGACCCACTTAAACGTGTAGCACAAGCTTCCATAGAAGCAACAACAAGTTTAGATAAATCAATGGGTGAAATTCAAACATTGATGAAGGGAACCGTTGAAGCATCCACTGAACGTATCGAAGCGTTCAAAGAATCTATTGAATCATTATCAATAACCGTAGCACAGGAAGCTGTAGACCTCTCTAAAGGTTTATACGAATATATCTCTGCTTTCCAAGAGATCCCTGAAACCATGAGGGGATTTGAGATAGCAGCAAAGGTAGCCAAAGCTGGTGTTACTTCTACTAAACAAGCGGTGGATTTACTTTCATCTGTATCACTGGCCTATGGTGATGTATCAATTAAGATGCAACAGAATGTAGCGGATCTATCCTTTGAGATAGTAAGGCTAGCTAAGACACATATCCCGGAACTTGCAGCGAATGTAAGTAAGGTTGCACCTGTTGCAGCTATAGTAGGAATAGAGTTTAAAGAGATAGCAGCTCATGCAGCTACCCTTATTGGTATCACTGGAGATACAACAGAAGTATTTACACAGCTCAGAAGAGTTATGTTATCTATGCAGAAACCTAATCAGACTATGACAACCCTTCTTAAATCCCTCGGATACGCAGGAGCAACGGCTGGTAAGCAACTTATGGCTAAAGAGGGATTGTTTGGTGCTATTACTTCTTTGAACTCACAGGCAGCTAATATGGGGATCTCAATAGAAAAAGCTATTGGTAGGATCCAGGGAATAATGCCAGTGCTTGCTTATCAGTCTGTCTTAGTAAGAGAAAGATTTGAAGCTATGTATAAATCTATGGAGAATCCGGGAGGTGCAACTGAAGCAGCTCTTTCTAAACTCATGAATGGTATTGCAAGTGATGCAATTAAATTAGATAAGGCTAAACTCGCATTGAAGGGTATGAGTCGTGAGCTTGGTGACAAACTCCTTCCTTACCTCATTAAGCTTTATGATATGTTAGTTGATCTCCTGGACAATTTACTTTCACGTACAGACTTCCCTTCTCTGGATTGGGTTATAGATAGAGTACAAGCTTTGTTTGATTGGGTGAAGAAGTTAGCTGATGGATCTGTTAATTTCTTGACGAAGGTAGCTGCCTATAGTGCAATACTATCTCCATTGTTAGGTATCTTTGGTGTACTTGCTTTTACTGCTGAAACTGCTATGGGTGGTATGAGATTATTATTTCTCGGAATAGGTAAAGGATTTAAGAATCTTAGTAAAGGAATGAAAGCTTCCCGGTCTGGATTATTAAGATATGTCGTTGATCTTGTCCGTGGAGATAATGTCATGAGAGAATTTAAAATAAATTCTGATATTGCTTTTGATTCCGGAGATAGAGGATTTAAGAAGATGTCTGAAGGTATCCGGCTTACTGGTGGAATTAAATCTTTCATACCTATGTTTCTTGGATGGGCTGCTGCTATCGTTGCTGTTGTCATTGCTATTAAATTAATCAGTAAAGCATGGCAGAAATGGAAAGATGCTACACGTGAGGTTGTAGTAGAGAATCAGAAGATGCTTGATGGTATTACTGCAGGGCTTAGTAATTTTAGAAATGAAGTAGAAGATATACTTTCTAAGGATACCCCTTCAGAAATCAAGTCTGGATTCATGGATCAATTAGTAATTCAAGAGAGTGAACTTACAGGAATAATAAATCAATATGACAAGATGGTTTTACAGATTAGAGAAAAGACGCAGGAAATTGCAGACGCACAACGGATCTTTGAATCTTCATTAGCTACAGGTTTGCCTGGGGCCGGTTTCTTTGAAGGGCTAAAATTGGATACCCAAAAAGGAGTACTCGCAGAACTACAAGGACAGATCTCTGATATACAAGATCTATGGAAACAGAAAATAGCAGATATTTACCAGCTTAAATTTGAATTCATTCCAAATGTAGATACTACAATTGCTGAAGAGCAGATAGATGCTTTCCTTGCTAAGTATATACACAATGCTGCATCATTTGAGATAGAAGTAGTACTGGACTCAGCAAGTCTTTTAAATAAAGTGAATGATATATTCGCTGTTACCACAAATAGTTTCACAGAAGCATCAGAGAAGATACAGATGTCTCTTGATGTACTGAGTCAGAACTTTGATGAATCAGCTAGTGGGGTGAAAGAGCTAAGAGCACAGATAGCATTATATACTCGATTAGGTGCATCGGAACAAGTTTTAGATTCATTCAGAAAACAATTGGAATATATATTACTAAACCAGAAAGCTATATTAGATTCTGTAAAATATCTTAAAGATTACCAGACTGTTGTAGATGCCCTGGCTAATGAATCAGGATCCTTTGCTGATGGATTCATTACTGCTTCACAGACCTTGAATAATTATAACAATGCTCTTGATGATAACCTCCGGCTTGCACAGTTGATTAGTGAGAACTCTTATCCTCAGTCTGTTATAGATCGTTTCAAACAAATGGTTGCTGCTAATGATAGTCTGATTGCTGGCTATGAAGATCAGGTTCGTGAGCTAAAGATAATTGCATCTATCCCGGCCTTGCTCCAGGGGAACGATGCCTTTGAAAAGATCTTCTTAGATTTTCAGAATACTAATAGAGAAACTAAACAATTAGAAT
>Ga0222694_1000258_pt1 | contig 13173 bp, 25 predicted proteins | sample AntAcemetage1333_FD_181145 | JGI IMG/M metagenome (GOLD analysis project Ga0222694, IMG submission 181145) | Saline water microbial communities from Ace Lake, Antarctica - #1333 | ecosystem: Environmental > Aquatic > Non-marine Saline and Alkaline > Saline | place: Antarctica: Ace Lake...
TTTATAATTTAATGTCTTAGCTGGCATATTCTATCTCCCTCTTCTCCCTCTTCCGCCACCTCTTGGCTTTGGATCTCCCTTACTCCCGACTCTAGGCTTTGATTTTCCACAATCACCCTTTCTTGCTGCCATATCACACGCTCCTTTATAATCGTTTCAAAAAATGTGTTTCAAACGGAATGTAGTCACACCGCTTGTAAAATCCAAACAACTTATCAGTCTTGCTATTGTGCATACAAGCCATAATGATTGATACATAGCCCTCTTTCTTTAAAAGCTTCTCTATCTTCAATAAGAATCGTACTCCGTGTCTTCTGTGAGTTCTGCTTACAAACCATATAAGTTCTTGGTAAACCTTATCAACAGATATTTGTGAGTTGACTGGCATTCCAGCTATAACTCCAACGGCTTTATCATCAATGATTAAAAGATATGTTGTCTCCTTAGCGTTTATAATTGCATTGTTGACAGCTTCAATGCTGTAGTTAGTGTCATACTCTTTGAGAGACTCTTCGTAGAACTCTTTAACTAAATGTAAAAAGTCTTCCTTGTATCTCTCTGTGTACTTTTCTATATTCATACGCCTAAAAGAGAACTCCTTGCTGTGCTTGCCTGTGTTCCTGTTCCAAGCGGAGATGTAAATGTAGTCCTACCACCCCTTGATATTGCTCTACGCCTTGCCGCCGTTGCTGCCTCTGCTGTCTTCATAGCCTGTGAGTTCATAGTATCTAAAGTATCAAGACCTTTAGTAGCATTCATAGCATCTCTACTAGCCGATGCTGCCTTGTTAGCTGTCTGTCTTGCTGACATTGCCATTCCAGTACCGACAGCAGCCAGAGTTACTAATGTCATTGTTGTAAATAAAGCCATTACCTCACCCCCATAATATTAAAAAGATTATCATCACTTGAATACTGAGGCTGTCTTGCTCTATCTCTCTGTTGAACCTCAGCTACATTGCCTATCAAACTTACACTCATCAAAAGTGCATCCGCCAAATTCGGTGATTTTATTCCTTCCTTCCTCATCTTGTCTTTAGGTATTAATCTCTTCCTCTGGTAGTTGTCAAACTCATACTTCATTTCCAGTAGCTCTTCTATAATTTCATCATAAGGTATCTCAATGTGCTGTTTATCAATCATATCTTTTAACTTGTAGGCGTTGGCTGTTCTCTCGTTGGCATAGTATTTATTCTTTGCATAAGCTATTGGTGGGTTCTTAAATCCAGTAAACTCATCCAAGCCACGACCCTTGTTTAATGTATCAAGAGGGCCAGCTCCGATTCCATTCTCATCTATAATACTTTTGTTGACCTGATGCTCTTGACTCGTTAGGAGTACCCTACCCGTAGTGTAGTTCAAGTCTCGGTGATCCCATTGATCCGCTAGTATTACTTTCCAATGCAAAGCACCTTGTTGTTGTATTATAACTGCCGCACACTTGTCATCACCATATCTAGCTATATCATAACCAGAGATTCTAAACCCGTATCCGTCTCTAAGTTTGTATGGGTCTTTATTGCTTTCGTAGATATCTTTTCTAACAAAGACTGCATCCTCTGTTTTAAGTAAAGGCTCTCCCATCCAGATGTGCATATAGTCAGCTTCGCTCTTCTTCCGGCATTCAATAGCCTCAACCTTCAAAGCCTCAGTACAGTAGGGGTTGTCATCATAGTTTATATTTATGTGCTTACAATCTTTGCGGTCAAAGAACTTAAAGTAGACTGGGTCTTTCTCAATGTGCCTGTTCATAGAAAAGAATATCTTGGCTCTCTCTTTACGAATGGTGGGTATCAATACATCCAGCGTTTGCTTAGTTATTGCCTGAGCCTCATCTATCCAAACAATATCAATTCCTTCCATACCTTGAATATTAAAAGCACCTTGTTCTCTGAACCCACGAAAGTTTATTGTAGAGCCTGTCTTTCTATGTACAATCTTAGAAGCCATCACTTCAAAGTTTAAATTATTCTTTCTGATTAAATCCGAGAGTAGGGAATAAACTGATTCAATGATTGAGTTCTGTATCTCACGACCACAAGCAACTCGTATATGTTTCTTCTCGCATAAATAAAGAATGAGCCTACCTATGGCTTGAGACTTACCACCGCCTCTTCCGCCTTCAAGCATAAAGTATCGGTAGTCGTTTATCTCAGTTAATATCGGATAGAGCTTCTCCGGCATCTGAAGCATCTGTGGGAGTTCTAATATCATCGCCTATCTTTAACTCCAATGGTAACAAACCTAAACGGCTGTCACCTGCTTTTATTGTTGGCATTTGAGTGACTGTAACTTCGCCTTCAATCTTTTGTGGAATATCACGCTTGATTAATTCTAAAGAGACCTTTATCTTATTGGTCTCACTTAACTTATGAAAGTTGTCATCAATGTATTCCCAACACCTACCTATAACCTTGGATTTTAACCTTTTGTCATAGTGTTTAATATTTATTTTCATAGCAATATCATACCACAGAATAAAATTATCCAAAGTAGACTACCCATAGCTTACCCCTAATTTTGTTGAAAAATAGTTCTTGACAGAGGTATTCTTATATGTTACCTTTAAGGTAGTTCTAATGAAGCACAAAGAAAGGAGAGTGAGATGCAGAACAAAAACGACTTGCTGAGAATGGCAGACGAAGTTGTAGCCTGTGAATATTGTAAGGTCTTACTTACCGAAGAAGAGATTGAGGATAACGGCACAGTTTGTGATATTTGTAAACCGCTTGACGAAGGCATCCGCAAAGCAGATGCAATGGGGTATTAATATGTTAAGTAAAAACCTTAAAGACATTTTGGTAATAGTAAAAGAGTATGCAGAGGATTCAGACAAGCACGACATTGATGAGTCTTACATTGAACAGAGACTGCAAGACATTGAGGATCTAATTTGCGAGGTAGCTACAGAGTTTGAAGGTGGAGAGTTTGAAAACGACAACCCTTATGGTGAAGATGACGAAGGCGATAGAAAATATCATCAGAAAGTTGATGATGAAATGACAGGAGACAGATAATGAAAAACCTAACAAATGATTTAGCGAAGTTGCAGAGAAGTTTCAAAGAACTATATAACGATGGGCTGATTGGATTAGGAACAGATTATGTTCAAGTAACACCGGAGTTGTTTAGTAATCTCAGGGTCGGCAATAAAGTAGATATAACCCAAGACGATGATGGCGGTTTTGTACAATTATCCTGTAATGTTGATGGTGTAAACTTTATTACTCTGATATGAAACGCTTGACAATGGTTTACTATTGTATTAAAATTATCCTATGACAAGTGTAAAGCTAAATAATAAATCCTACTGGACGCTGGTTATCCAGCATTCTTTCTCGCAAGGGAACGCTTGTCAGTCTGGTAGGATATTTTTATTTGGAGGTGTATTATGGCAAGAAGAAGAATGATCTCACCTTTACTATGGGAAGATGAACATTTTGGTAAGTTAAGTGATAAAGCTAAAATATTGTTTATTTCCTGTATCTCAAATGCTGATGATGATGGTCGGCTAAGTGGCAACCCTTCAAACCTTAGAGCAACAGCCTTTAGATTTGATGATATTACAATTAAAAGGATAGAAGATTTAGTTATTGAGTTGTCTGAAAACTTAAGCCACTTTAAATATTATGGTGTAAATGGTTGTAAATACATACAGTTAGAGAAATGGGAAGAATACCAAAGTCAAAGAGACGACAGAAGGTTGCCATCTCGTCACCCAAATGTCACCCAAATGTCAACCAAATGTCAGCCTAAGTTAAGAGAAGTTAAGTTAAGTAAAGATAAGGTAAGTAAAGTTAAATATAAAGAATATATATATTTATATAATAACGAACTTACAACCCTTACAGACAGATTCGGTAAATTTGTTGTAGATAAGTATATTGATAAACTAAACAATTATATCGGTTCTAAAGGAAAACAATACAAATCCCATTATCATACTTTACTTACTTGGATTAACAAAGACGGAGTTAATCCTAAACAGAAGAAAGAAGTTATTACTAAAGAAGAAGAGTGTATGTCTCAGAAACAAAGAAAAAAGATGCACCACGATACTAAAAAGTTATTGAAAACCATAGGGAGAAAAATCAAATGAAAATACATAATGTAATAGGTGGGTTAGAGAAGAAGGATGATGATATGGAGAAGGAATTATGAAACTTGAATCTCAAGTAGTATCACTTGAATTAGCAAAGAAGATGTATTGGTTAGGTTTTGATAAGGAGAGTGCTTGGTGGTGGAATGGAACTAAGTGGGGGATAGGTGGACAAATTGTTGGGTTAGAACCAATGAAATGGATATTGTCAAAAAGAATTAAAGGTAGTGCTATTGAGAATATCCCAGCCTACACAGTAGCAGAGTTAGGAGAGATGTTGCCAATAAATTGTGCAAGTTGGAGAAGTGATAAAACTTTATATAGTTGTCAAAGATTTGATTTTGGGGGGTGTTGTGGACAAGAAATTACAGCAGACACTGAAGCAGACTGTAGAGCTAGGCTGTTAATTTGGTTAAAGGAGAATAATTACTTATGAAAGAAAAAGAGAACAAATTAGTTCTACATAATGTAATAGGTGGGTTAGAGAAGAAGGAAATACCAATAAAAGAAGATTTTAAAGGGTTAAGTGAGTTTGATTATACTACTAAAACTATTAAAGCTGGAGAACACAATGGACACAACCAACTCTGCAATAGAGGGGTAGAATACAAAGAAGAACTTAAAAAACATTTTATTCGTCTGGCTCGTAGATATGGCAATGAAGATGTTACATTAGATAATTTTGAAGAAGAAATGCCTTGCTCTATGTTACATTGTTATGAAGCAATCTCCAAAGCAATAGAACAAGGTAAGGTTATAAAGGTGAAGGAATGAAAAAGCATAGGAATTGTGTCCATAAGAACTGTTGTGGTAACTGTAACAAAGGGTACAGGCATAGGAAGTTAATCTGGAGTTGGTACGAAGGCAGAGAGATCGCTCATTACATCTGTCTCAACTGTGACCACATAACCTATTTAGAGAGAGTTGACGGAGAGGTGATTGCATTAGAAGTAATTAAAAACTCGCATATATTGTCAGATGAATATAACAAAGTAGGATTGATAAATGAGGAGTTGGTGTTGATATGAAAATATGGTTAAGTAGAATAGCGGTAGTTGTAGCACTCTTGTTTGTACTCGCATTGTGGGCTTTCGCTGAGGAAGTTGATAACAATGTTAGAGCCATAATTGGAGAGGCAAGTAATCAAGGCTATCAAGGTATGCTAGCTGTTGCTGTTGGAATTAGGAATAGAGGCACTCTACAGGGCGTGTACGGAGTTAATGCCAAACATATAGACCAAGAGCCTCAATGGGTATGGGATATGGCTGAGAAGGCTTGGGCAGAGTCAAAGGATAACAGAATACACTCTGGAACTCATTGGGAGAACATCAAGGCCTTCGGTGAGCCTTATTGGGTTGATAGTATGACAGAAGTCTACAGACATAAAGACCATATATTTTACAAGGTGTTTAAATGAAAATATGTTTTGTCTGCGGTAAGCCAATCAGAAGAAATCCTTTTTATGTCGGGAAGGATAAATCTGGGAATGAACTGTATCGTCATAAATCAAAATGCAAGGCGGGAACTAGAAGCTATCAGAGGTTCCAGAGGAGAGTGAAATGAATAAATACCAAATAATATATGCTGATCCACCTTGGAGTTATAACGATAAAATGAAAGGTCATCAGGGAGCAGAAACACACTACCAGACCCAAGACTTAGATTGGATTAAAAAATTACCTGTTCAAAGTATATGCGATGATGATTGTGTTCTGTTTCTATGGGTAGTTAGTCCTTTGTTAGACAAAGCTTTTGAAGTTATAAGTGCTTGGGGGTTTAATTATGTAACACTTGCTTTTTGTTGGATTAAAGAAACTCCTCTGTTTAATAAGCAAGTTAAGAATTTAGGTCGCTGGACAATGGGTGGTGTTGAACTTGTGTTGTTAGGCAGAAAAGGGCATCCCAAGAGAATTAAAAATAATGTAGTCCAGACAGTATTTGATATTAGAACTGGACATAGTAGAAAACCAGACGAAGTACAAAGAAGAATAGTTGAGTTGATGGGAGATCTTACACGAGTAGAACTCTTTGCTCGTAGAAAAACAAATGGCTGGGATGTTTGGGGAAATGAAGTGGAGAGTGATATAGAATTATGATAAATAAAAACCTATTCCCAATTATTCTCATAGTTTTAGATATATGTGCAGCAGCTATATATGGTCTGCACAAAGATTATGTAAGAGTTGCGTACTGGATCGGTGCTGGTTTATTAACTCTATGTAGTATTTTAATGCACTAAAAAGGAGAGATGATGAAATCACAAACTGAAGCGATCCTTGAGCATCTTAACGCAGGGAATACTTTAACATCACTTGAGGCATTGGACAGATTTGGCTGTCTCCGTCTGGCATCAAGAATTACAGATATTAAACAGCTTGGATTTGATATTGAATCTACAATGATAAAAAGAAACAACAAGAGATTTGCGGAGTATAGATTGCTTCCTAACAAGAGAGATTTATTTGTTTGATGTTGTTGACAAATACTTGCATATATGGTAACTTAGGTATGAACTTAAAAAGGAGAGGTAAACGAATATGAAGATTAAAATACCAGAACTGGAGTGCAAAAGATGCGGACACAAATGGACTCCAAGAAAGATGGAAATTAGGCAATGCCCATCCTGTAAGTCAGCTTACTGGGATGTGGAGAAAAAGAAATGACTGATAGGTACTTCATAGGTAGTTCGGATATAAGCACCATCTTAAACCTTAACCCCTTCTCTACAGTTCTTGAACTTTGGGCAGAAAAGACTGGACAGATACCGCCTAGAGATTTGTCAGACAACGAAGCAGTAGAGTGGGGTACAAGACTAGAGAGGGTTGTATCTAAGAAGTTCTCAGAGAAGCACGAGGTTAAGCTTATAGCCTACAAAAAGAGATTCCACCACCCTAAGTATGACTTCCTATCTTGCGAGCTTGACAATCTAATTGCTGGCACAGATGAGATAGTAGAGATCAAGACAACGAATGCTTGGAAGTTTAAAGCTTGGGAAGATGATATCCCGCCTTACATCACTTGTCAGGTTATGTGGGCTTTAGGTATCACCGGCAGAAAGATAGGACACATAGCAGTCCTTGTTGGCGGTCAGAAGTATCTTGAGAAGAGAGTAGAATTTGATGCCCAGATATTTAATGCTATGGTCAAGAAGGCTGTAATCTTCTGGAATGAATTTATCCTTACCAAGAAAATGCCAGCAACAATAACATCTAAAGATGGGAGCACATTGTTTCAGTTGTATTCTGGCGAGGATATACAGCTACCAGTTGAACTAACAGACAGAGAGGAAGCAATCATTGAGAGTATAGACAGTTTAACAGCAGACAAGTATGCGGTTGAAGCAGAGATTGAACAGCAAAAGAACGAACTTAAAACAAAGCTCGGAGATAGTGTAACTGGGTTCACTAACAACCATCGTGTATCTTGGAAAAGACAAGAAACAAAAAGGGTTGACTCAAAGAAACTAAAATCAGAATATCCCGATATCTACGAAAACTGCATTAATATTATTCCTAGTAGAGTGTTGAGGATATACGATAAAAAAGGAGAATAATGATGAGCGGATTAGACAAAGTAAATAATGCACTAGCAAATGCAAAGCCAGTCTCTCTCCAAGAAATGATAGAGCAAGCAGCTAAGGAGTTTAAGAAGGTTCTGCCTATAGGTATGAGACCAGAGAGGCTTGTTAGAATCGCTCTCACTTGTATCAGGCAGACTCCAGAACTTACAAGCTGTAATCCAGAGTCTTTTGTTGGAGCATTGCTTGTATCGGCTCAATTAGGACTAGAGCCTGTCGCTGGGAGAGCTTATATCCTTCCGTTCTACAACAATAAAGAGAGACGGAGAGACGCTCAATTTATAGTAGGTTATAAAGGGCTTGCTGATTTATTCTACAGGCACGACAAGTCTGTGAATCTAGCGTGGGGAGTGGTCAAAAAGGGTGATAATTTTGAGTACGAATATGGTACTGAAGCATTCTTGAGACACAGACCTTCTATCAAAGATAGAGGTGATGTAGTAGGCTATTATGTTATAGCCGAGCTTATAGGCGGAGCAAAGCCATTTATGTATATGAGCAAAGAGGACTGTATGGAGCACGGCAAGAAGCACAGCAAGACTTTTGATGCTAAGAGTGGGCAATTCTACTCTTCTTCTCCGTGGGCTAAGGAACAAGACGCTATGTGCCTTAAGACTGTACTTATTCAGTTATCTAAGCTCTTACCCCTATCTATTGAATTAAATCAAGCTATACAAGCTGACGAGACTTCTAGGGAGTATAGAGAAGGCTTAGACAATGCTTTAGATATGCCAGACCAAGCTTGGAAAGAGGAAGCTCCAGCGATAGAGCCTACAACTACTACTAGCGATAGTTCTCAGAAAGAGAAAGAGAAAGCCGAGATGGAAATACCAGATGAATCTCCATTGGAAAGAGGTACAATCACACCACCTCAGATAAAGGCGATACAAGCCTTATCTACTAAATGCTTCGGAGAATTTAGACAAGAAAAACTTGCCGAGAAGATAGGTGCATTAGGATTTGAAAGTTTGACACAGTTGTCTAAAGAGAATGCTTCTGCTATGATAGATGAACTAAACAAACTGAAATGAAAACTACACAACAAAAGAAAAAGACAGTAAAGAATAAGCTAGATAGAATTGTTCAAGAGATATATCGTAAGCCAGACGATAAGTGTTTGGCTTGCGGTAATCCAGCGGAAGTCTTACATCACTTCATACAGAAATCTCAATCTTTGTATCTGAGATGGAACGAGAAAAATTTAGTTTCGCTTTGCTCTAAATGTCATTGTAGACACCATATCTCTGGAGACCCAAATATAGTCAACCAAATAATTATGAATAAAGGACTTAAATGGTTTGATTGGATTCAATGCCATAGGAATATAAAAGCCGATACTAGCCTAACTTATTTAAAGGAGTTGTTAGATGCTTTTAAGACTATTCAAGCGAATCTTTAGAAGGAAGAGAAGGAACGAAGGGAAGCAACCTACCGAAGTAAGATTCAATAAGTACCGACCAGCTAAACATCATACCAGAATGCGTGTAATCAGGAAGAGAACTCTCAAGAAATATTATCAATGAGAATATTACTTTTACTATTGTTGTTCTGCGGAGAGATTAAATCCTACGGATTGATGAGGGTTAATCCCCAAAGCCTATCCCATCTGGTTTTCGCAAAGAAGCTCAAGGTAGGTACTCTCCGCCGTATTAAATCACCTAATATGGATATGGTCTTTATGACACCAACACCATTAGGAGCAGTAACCTTAACACACGATAGATTTGCAGAACATATTGCAGGTAGGCACATAGTAACCATAGAGAATATCAGAACTACCTTATTCTACCCAGAGAAAGTATATAGGTCTCGTAACAGATGGGTATTTGAAAAAGGTGATGTAAGAGTAGTGGTAACTCAGGAAGGATTAGTGACAACCGCTTATATTATGGATGGGAGGTAGAGATGAAAACTTACAAATGTACTTATTGTGGCTGTAAAGAAGTTCCTTACGATACACAAGTTTGTCCTAAATGTAATTTGCAACCTATACCACCATTTTCAGAAAAACCATTAGTTATCAAGGATATAATAGGTGGGTTAGAGGAAGAAGTTCGTCAACCATATCCAATGGATAATTTTGAGGATGAAGGACACAAACGACTCTGCAATAGAGAGGTAGAGGTTGATGAGGATGAAATAGGATTTCTACTTTATAGAAGATATAATCATAAAGTTTCTGAAAAAACATTAAAAGAAGGTTGGACTGCAAAACATCATAAATCTCAATCAAAAACATTATGTTCTAACCTAGCAAAAGCAATCTCCAAATCAATAGAACAAGGTAAGGTATTGAAGGTCGATATTGGAGGCAGAGAGTGAAGAAAAGAATAGTAGTTGAATGGGAAGATGATAGTATAAACAAGTGTATTTGTAGAGCAACGTTATTGAGAGCTTTAAGAGATATGTTTGGAGATGAAAGAATAGACAAGAAATTAGAAGATGAAACCTTAAAAGTAAAGGATTTAACTGAATAATGAAAGATAAACTTTGGAAGATAATATCCAACCCACCTATGATAAAAATACAAGGTGTTAGTGTTCAAGCTTGGCAAGTACCTAGTATAGAAGATAGAGAAGCTATTGTTAAAGAGATAGCTAAAAGATTAAAAAATGGATAGACTCTGTATTGCTTGTGGTAATTATTTCAAAGGACATTTAAAGTCTAAGAGATGCAAGAGATGTCGGACTACAAAATACAACAACGACTACTACAGGAAGAAAAAGAAAATAGATAAGATAGAACGGTTCAATGTTCTAATGGAGAAAAAATGAGAAATATTAGAGATTGCAATGTGGCTGTAATAGGCGGAGCTGGTTTCTTAGGAAGTCATTTAGTAAACTATCTTGTTGAGACAAGAAATTGCGAGGTCTTAGTTCTGGATAATCTTATTACTGGTAAGCCAAAGTTCATACATCAAGATGCAGAGTTTATGTGGTGTGATATCACTCATTCAGAGAACTCACTTAGAAAGATATTTGAAGAGTATAAAATAGATTATGTTTTTAATTATGCCGCTGAGCCATATATTCCAGTCAGCTTTGAGAGACCTTTGCATACTTTTGATATAAATGCTAGAGGTGCTTTGATGGCGATCAATGCTTCTCAAGACGCTGGGGTCAAGGGATTCTTGCAAGTCTCTTCGGCTGAGATATACGGAGATGCTACAGGCAGTATTGATGAGAACCATCCAGCCCATTCTCATTCAACCTATGGAGCTTCTAAAATAGCTATTGATAATCTAGTTCAAGCAAGATGGAGAGAGGCTGGTACTAAGGTTCTGGCTCTGAGGCAGTTTAATTGTATAGGTGCTAGAGAGACTCATCCCTACATAGTTCCAGAGATAATATATCAGCTAGATAATTCTGGCTGTAACATTGTTGAACTCGGCAACAACTCTACAAGAGACTTTATCTACGCTGGTGATGCTGTAAGGATAGCTGTAGAACTATTAGAGAAAGGTAGCTGGGGAGAAGTATATAATCTAGGTAGCCAAGAGATAATCAAAATATACGACCTTGCAGTTATGATAGGAAAGCTAATGGGTAGAAAGGTTACAGTAGAGGAAGATAAGAGAAGGTGTAGGCCGTGGGAGATATGGCACTTGCAGTCTGACAACACAAAGATATATTCTGTTGTAGATGGTAGACCAGAAGTTGAACTAGAAAAAGCATTAATGATAGTAATAGGAGACTATATTAAAAATGGGTACTTCTTTTACGAGGGAGACAGATAGTGGACACTAGAAAGGTAATAGATAAAAACATCAAAGACAGAAAAGTAATTGGATTAGACTACATCAACACTAACTATCAATTTACAGATGAAGAGAATATGGGAGTGGACTGGTGGTTTGTTAAAAGGAGAATGGATAAAAAGTGAAAGTACTTAATTTATATGCTGGGATAGGTGGTAATCGCAAACTCTGGAAAGATGTTGATGTTACAGCAGTTGAGTTAAACCCAGAGATAGCCAAGATATATCAAGACTTCTTTCCTGATGATGAAGTTATAGTCGGTGATGCCCATCAATACTTGTTAGACCACTTCAAAGAATACGATTTTATATGGGGCAGTCCACCTTGCCCTACACACAGTAGGATAAATTTATTAATAAATGAAAAAGCAGATAAAGGTATGAGTGTTAAATATCCAGACATGAAGTTGTATGAGGAGATTATATATTTAAAACATTGGTTTAAAGGAAAATACTGTATAGAGAATGTTATTAGTTATTACGAACCATTAGTAAAACCGATAGAAAGTGATAGTCATTATTTCTGGACTAATTTTTATTTCAAACCTTGGAAACATACAAAAAGAGGTATTTTAAGTTCTACTAAAAGAGGAGACCAACTTACTCCACGAATAGAGAGAATAGGGTTAGACATCAAGAAGTTTGACATAAATAAAACATTAATGAAGAAGGTTATAAATAATTTTGTAGAACCAGAACTAGGATTACACATACTAGAATCAAGTAAGAAAGATTTATATCAGGAGCTGTTTAAGTGATAGGCTATGAAAGCAACAATGTTATAAGACAATTTGAGAAAACAATAGCTAAACATTGTGGAGCGAAGTATGGTATCGCCACAGAAAGCTGTACATCTGCTCTCTTTCTTTCCTGTTTATATTGTAAAGTAAAAGAAGTAACTATCCCCAAAAAGACTTATTTTAGTGTTCCGTTTAGTATCAAACACGCTGGTGGTAGTGTAAAATTCAGAGATATTAAGTGGTCTGGAGCTTATCAACTAAAGCCTTATCCGATTATTGATAGCGCGGTTAGATTCAAAAAGGATATGTATAAGAAAGGTTTTTTTGTCTGTTTATCGTTTCATTATTCAAAGCATATCCCGATCGGTAGAGGTGGTATGATATTAACAGATAGTAAGAAAGCTGCTGATTGGTTTAGATTGATGAGGTTTGACGGCAGAAAAGAGATACCAAAAGAAAAAGATAATGTGAGCCTGTGTGGTTATAATATGTATATGACTCCAGAACAGGCAGCGAGAGGATTATCATTATTTTATTGGAGATTCTATGGGAAGAAAAACCCTACCGATATTGATATGAATTATATGGATATAAGCTATATCCAAAAAGGAGATTAATAATGCAGATGTTTGGAGAATACTCTAAATTTTATGAGTTGATGAATCAAGATAAGAACTATAAAGGAGAATGCGAATTTGTATATCGCTGGGCAAATAATCCTAAAACAATCTTGGACTTAGCTTGTGGAACTGCAAACTATTGGGAATACTTCCCTGTAACTCCTGTAGGTGTAGAGGTCTCTAAAGATATGATAGACCTATCACCTAGCAAGGACATGATTATACAGGCGAACATAACAAGATATAAATTTGATAAGCTTCCAGACTTTGATTGCATACTATGTTTATTTGAAGCAATGAACTATATACATAAACACGACTGGTGGGGTAGGTTGCCGATAAGGAAAGGCGGTAGCTTTATATTTGATGTCTGGGATAAAGA
>Ga0222694_1000261_pt1 | contig 13119 bp, 16 predicted proteins | sample AntAcemetage1333_FD_181145 | JGI IMG/M metagenome (GOLD analysis project Ga0222694, IMG submission 181145) | Saline water microbial communities from Ace Lake, Antarctica - #1333 | ecosystem: Environmental > Aquatic > Non-marine Saline and Alkaline > Saline | place: Antarctica: Ace Lake...
CGGAGGGAAAATGTTGCATTATGATGGGATTTCTTGGGCAACTATGCCGAATCACCCCGCTAATGGGCCTACTGGTATTTGGGGGAGCTCAGGGGATGACATTTATGTTGTTGATTCATCAGGATGGATACATCACTACAATGGAACCGACTGGGCGGTGGTAGCGGGTAGTGGAAGTTATGCTCTTTACGACATTTGGGGAAGTTCTGAAAGTGATGTCTTCGCTGTAGGTTATTCTGGAATAATTATCCACTATGATGGTACATCATGGGTAGAGATGCCCAGCGGTTTTTCTTATGAACTTTATGGAGTTTGGGGAAGTTCTGGAAGTGATGTTTTCGCTGTGGGACGCTTTGGAAAGGTGCTTCATTATGACGGATATTCTTGGTCTACCATATTAAGTAGTTTTGGTAATCACTTCTATGGAGTTTGGGGGAGTTCGGGAAACGATGTATTCGTTGTGGGACCGTCCGGAATTATTTTCCACTATTCATCCTTTTCAACACGTTCATGGATTTATGATTATAACGGCGATGGCACCTCGGATATTGCAGTTTTTCGAGAAAGTTCCGGTCTCTGGGCAGTACGGGGAATAACTCGGGAATATTTCGGCTCCTCGGGCGATCTCCCGGTTCCCGGAGATTACAACGGCAACAATACCACCGATATCGGCGTATATCGGAGCAGTTCAGGTTTATGGGCAATTAAAGGAGTTACGAGGGCCTACTTCGGTTCTTCATCAGACACGGCAATCCCCGGTGACTATAATGGGGACGGTAACTGTGATATGGGGATCTTTCGTAATAGTTCAGGTCTGTGGGCGATTAAAGGAATTACTCGTTCATATTTCGGAGGATTATCAGACTCTCCAGCACCTGGTTATTACAATAGTGACTCTACTAAGGATATGGGGATTTTTCGTAGTAGCTCAGGACTCTGGGCCATTAAAGGGATCAGTAGGATTTACTTTGGATCTTCAGGAGACAAGATCGTGCCCGGTGACTATAACGGGGATGGACCCTGGGAAACCGGGATCTTCCGGGAGACCTCTGGTCTATGGGCTATCCGGGGAGTGACCAGGAGTTATTTCGGGAGTGGTGTAGATCAACTGGTTCCGGGGGACTATAAGGGCGACGGGAAAGATGATATTGGGATCTACCGGGGGACTTCTGGGTTGTGGGCGATTTCTGGGGTGACCCGAGTTTATTTCGGTGGAAGTTCAGACACCCCGGTAGCCAGATAAAAATAACCTCATTCAAAAAGGCATGAATAAGATGTTTTACAGCTGGATTAACCCTCCCGGTCTGCGTAAGCGGTTTATGCATTTTTGAACCCTATAAGGAGTTCTTTAATATCCTTGCCTGAGTTCGCTTGCTCCCAAAGGTGTATTAACATTCTTCTGTTGTTGTTTATCCAATTTTTGATTTTTTTATCGTATTTTCTGTCAAGATTTCCTGAGATACGAGAAGAATTATCAACGGCATAACTAGCCACATGATTTGAATTCCCATAATCTATATGTATATGTGGTTGTTTATGTCCAATCTCTTGATACATCTTTATTTTTGTATTTTGAAATTTTAAGACTAAAAATTCATTGAAGTCATGCTGGTTGTGTTTCTTTGTATATGAATCCACAGAAGCAAGGCTTTTCTGGAGTTCATCTATGGCTTTATTCATTTTCGTTGCTGGGTCGTTTTTTTGCATAACGTAAAGCTAAACTACCGGAAGGGGGCCTACTCTAAATCTGTGGTATTTATAGAAAACTCCGGCGAAATGAAAATGTTTGATAAATGGACCAGTTCTTCTGGACTGTTTGAGAGATTTGATAGGTCTTGAAGGTGTTATTATTTGTCAAATCCGTGATTACGCTCCCAACGGATTTGTTCATAAGCAGCTGGATGATCTAATTTAAATTGCTCATATTCAGCATGGGTCATTCGATGTCCAGTCACTTTCTCAATATGCTCGATATCTTTTTGATTTCTTTCATACACAGTTTCAGTAGAAGTTGAAGATCTCCCAGAAGATTCCAACGATGATTTCGAAGAATATGAGGAAGAAGATTTCTGCGAAGATTCCGATGAAGGCTTCGGCGAATATGTCGGAGTTCCGACTTTTTTACTTGTTGCACATCCGGCCATAACTATAGTTGTACCAATTAACAAAAAATATAGATGTTTCATTGTAGTCCGCCTTTTATGGATCCTAAATTATTTAATCAATCAGTCTTCTATAACTTTGTATTAGTATTTCATATTGTATCTCACCTCTTTTCGTTTGATGCTATAATTCTTCCGATTAGGTTGAATTATTAACTATGTTTTTTTATGGGGCGTTTTACGACATCATACAAATGCTTTTTTAATAATCTATCAATGAGTTCAATTCCTTTGCCAAGATATTCAGGTTTCGAAATCGGTTCTGATCGATACGTGAAGTGGGCGGTAGACTTACTTGCCATATGATAAACTTTGGCAAGTAAATCCTTCTCATCTTCACTGAGAGAATTTAAATCAACAAAATCGCCACCCAGATCAACCACTTTTACTTCGTCAGTCTTTCCTTCACGATTAAAATAGTCTTGTCTTTTAATTAAGATGAGCTTTGGGCTATAACTTGTCCCAAGACCAAGAAAATTCATAAACATCCGGCAAGCAATGAGGGCCGCTTCAAAAGCACAAATCTGAAGGGCGTATTCCATGGGCTTCTTTTTGTCTACTCTTTCTTTATGAGCCAAGAGCATGGTATATCGATAAGACAAATGGCCATGATCTCTAAAGAATTCTTCTTTTTGTGGTGTAGTAAGTGGGAGATTTCTTGAGATAAGCTTCATTTAATTTGCTTTCAGCTAACGGATAGTTGAGCAAAAAATTCTATAATCTTAGTTTGATATTTATTTCAGTATAAATAATCTTAGGGAAGCTATAGATGTCAGGAATACTGAAAATATATCACAGAATTATCCCGGGAGAAATCAAAAAAACTGAAGAACCGCTTCCAGAGCAGTTCCTAAACAACCATGTGAAAGCCGGGTATTACCCCGGTTTCGCGGTATACTTGTCTTATACGGCCCTTTGTCCGCCAGAAGTTATATTTTCCTTATATTCAGCACCCAGAATCTCGCACAAATGGGGAAAACCTGATATCTGGACTCCATAAACCTATCAGGATAAAGACCGCCGCCCCTCTCTCCGCGGCCAACGATCGCGGATACAACTTCGGCATCCTTGCCCCCTATTTTTCATATATACTTGACAAATATATTGGCATGAAGTTCAGATTGCTCTTGCGAAAAATGGAGAGGGGAGATATAGTTACTCCTCTCCTGATAATCTTTTTAACCGATCAGAAAGCTCCTTAAAATATGAAATATCGGTTCACAAAAAAAATTTGTTTAAATTTAATTACCCGCCCGTTTCTATAGGCGGGGTTTTTGTTTTCTGAAGGGGACTCAGGGGAAGTTTTAAAGGATCCAGGGCGGATAATTCTTGGGCTACCATAAATAATTCGGCAGCCTCACAAGCGAAAATCATTAATAATCAAGTAATATATCCCGGGGATTACCAAAATTTGAAAGACTAAATAGTCAAGATTAAAAATTTCACCCCAAATGCTCGGTCTTAGAGTGCCAGTTTTGGGGGTAAAACTGGCACTCTAAGGCCTTCTGGAGGCCAAAAATCAACCTAATACATTTATTTACAAACAGTTACGCAGGTCCGACCCTCTTTTTATCATCTGGAGATATCGAATGAGTAAGACCAGGAAAATAGCGGTAATGAGTCTGGAAATTTCGCTTCAGACTATTAATCAAGAAGACTTTATTTGTTTAACGGACATCGCCAGCTATAAGGAACCGGGGCGTTCATCCCAGGTCATCCAGAATTGGATGAGGAATCGAAATACTGTCGAATTTCTTGGCATCTGGGAGCGCCTCAATAATCCGGATTTTAAACCCCTCGAATTCGAGGGGTTTAGAATGCAAGCGGGGCTCAATAGCTTTGTGCTGACACCAAAACAGTGGATTGAAAAAACCGGGGCAATAGGAATTGTCTCGAAAGCCGGGCGCTATGGAGGCACTTATGCTCACAAAGATATCGCCTTCGAGTTTGCTTCCTGGATATCGGTTGAATTCAAGCTCTACTTGATCAAAGAGTTCCAACGGCTCAAGGCTAAAGAGCAAAAGCAGTTTGGCTGGGACATCCGGCGTAATCTCGCAAAAGTCAATTACCGGATTCACACCGACGCCATTCTGAAAAATTTGATCCCCCGGCAAGTTACCAAAACACAGATCAATAATATTTACGCCATTGAAGCCGATATCCTGAATGTAGCTTTGTTCGGCATTACTGCAAAGGAATGGCACGAGAACAACCGTGGAAAGAAAGGTAATGTCAGAGATTATGCTAATGTCTCCCAATTGGTATGTCTCTCCAACTTGGAAAACCTAAATGCCCATTTTATTAATGAAGACTTCTCCCAGAAAGACCGCCTGGTAAAGCTAAATGCCATTGCCATTCAACAGATGAAACTTCTTACCGGTGACCATGTCATTAAAAAGCTGAAAAGCGGAAAAAAATAATGATAAAATAATCAAGAGGCTATCGTTTCTTACTATTGGGAAAGATGCGTTGAATAATAATATTTCAATACTCCAACAATCCAGTACTCCCCGGGAATCAGAATCAAGCGCAAAAATAAAATTTAGAAGACCAAGAAGAAGATATATAGGGGAGATAATCAGGGTTATCAAGGGGATATCAATCCCTTGTCGAAGTTATATTTTGGGCACTTCTCAGGCTAAATTCGTGCTTATCTGTCAGGAATCGAGGCTTGACCCTGATTTTTTACTGAGTACTCATATCTTGACGGGTGTGCCTGTAACCCTTTAACTAGGGTTGACTATCCGGATGGAACTTTCACCGAGTTCAGCCGGAATTATAAAAGGATCATATCGATCACCGACCGAAACGGGTACGTCGCCGGATTTCCGGAGTATGACGGTAAATCTCAGCTCAAAAAATTGATCGATGCTATAGGGAATATCACTGAGTTTACTTATGATGAGAATGAAAACCTAGAGACAATCCGGGACGCTAATACCAATATAACATCATATGAGTATGACGCAGTTAATCGTCTGACCAGGACCATCTATCCCGACTCCTCTTTCGAGGCATTTACTTATGACGCTGCTGATAATATCACCTCGAAAACACTCCTAGACGGGAGCATAATCGAATACGACTACGATAGCCTTAATCGCCTCACCATTAAGACTTATCCGGACATCACCACGGTTGATTACGATTACGACGACCTGGGCCGCCTCACCGATATAGAGAATTATTATTATGCCCTACACTATGAGTATGACGAAATCAGTCGGGTGGAGTGGTTCTCCTGCACCGATAAGGATATCGGGGAAGGTTATAAGGTGGAGTACGAATACGACGCCGAGGGAAACCGGACGGCATTAACTTACCCATCCGGCTATGAAATATCCGCCACCTATGACGACCTGAATCGCCTCAATCAGATCAAGGACCCGGATGATAAACTCCTGGCTGACTATGACTATGATGCCATGCGGAGAACCGGCGTGACTCTTTTCAATGCCGGAACGGAAGTTACCTTCACGAGTTATACCTACGATGATGCCAATGATAAGCCCGACCACCTGATCACACTCTCTAACTGGAAAGCCGGGACAGATATTGCTATCTCCACTTTCAACTACACTTACGATGTAGAAGGAAACCGCCTCTCAATGGAAGTCGGCCCGGCCTGGGAATCTCAGACCGGAGAGCATGACTACGATTACGACGACATCTACCAGTTAACCGAAGTTGATGTACCACAATTCGCGGCATACAGTGATACTACGTTTACCTACGACAGCATGGGGAATCGTCTTAAGGTTACATTCTCCGGACAGAGTGAGATTTATGACCCCAATGAGTTAAATCAGTACGATGGGGTAGATGATATTGAGTATTCTTACGACGAAAATGGCAATCTTGCTGATGACGACGTCCAGACTTATTACTACGACCTGGAGAGCCGTTTGACCAGGGCCGTCCGAAACTCCGATGGGCAGACACTGGCTGAGTATCGCTACGATCCATTTGGAAGAAGGGCGAAAAAGATCACGGATAATGGCACGACCGTGGCAAACTATCTTTATGATGGTGTCCAGGTCATTGAAGAGCGTAACGGGGACTTTGAGCTGGAGAATAGGTTTGTATATGGCCCAGGAATTGATGAACCACTCACAATGTATGATGCCCAAGCAGCGAAAACATACTTTTATCAAAGAGACGGCCTCGGCTCAGTCACGGAGATAACAGACGATCAGGGGAACGTGGTCGAACATTGTCGGTATTCGCCCTACGGGAAGCTTAAGATTTATAACTCGTCCTGGAGTGAAATATCTGCTTCCTCTGCCGGGAATCCGTACTATTTCACGGGGAGGAGGTTTGACGAGGAGACGGGACTCTATTATTACCGGGCCAGAATGTATTCGGCAGAGATTGGGAGGTTTCTGCAGACTGATCCGCTTGGTTATTTGGATGGCCCAAATCTATATAGGTATGCAAGAAATTCCCCCGTGAACTTAATTGATCCGATTGGATTTGCCCCATGCACAAATAATTCTGGAAGGCCAGTCCCATATAAACCTGAAGGAGTGGATCATAAGCCACCAAGTATTGCAGAACCGGGAGAAACTGTAGACGCTGATGGCATATATAGTCCTGCGGGGACTGTTAACCCGATTGTTGTAAAGATTCCAAATAATGCAAGAGCTGTGATAAATAGAGATGGCCAACTTTATGTATATGCCAGATACTATCCGTATGGGTTGGGTAAGGCACTATGGAAATTGACAAGCAAATATCGACCAAAAATAGTTGGCCCAGAAACATTAAGTGAAGGGGACTATAAGAATTGGCCTAATCCATATAGCGGAGAATATTGGCCATATCAAAGGTGGACTATATGCGAATAACCGTACGAAAATTGATTCCGCTATTGCTGTATTTAATCGTAATAATCCTTATTATTGAGGTGCTTTATTGGGACAATCTTGGTATTGAGAGATGGGGTCTTGAAAAGTTAGATGATACTATCTTCTATATATTGCAAAGTACTGAATACGCAGAAAATTATTCTGAAATTAAATTCAATTCGGTAAAAGTTGGGACGAATTATGAACAGGTCATAGGAATATTGGGCACCCCTTTGCGTGTTATATATGATGCCGACGGAAGAACTCTTAAAATAGTTGATTATGTTGGCCATGATGAAAAAATATGGTACCCGGATCTAAGTGAAAATTCACAAGAGAAATGTACTGGGATTATTCTTTATTATAGCTTGCCACGTAAACCTCGGTCACACGGCTGGTATGTACGAATTGTGAGGTTGTCTGCCGAGGGAGTAGTAATACGTATTAAAAAAAGTATGTATGTTAGCTGAAGAAACAGGGTCATAAAGACCGAATCAGATTCCTTCCGCAAACAGCTATCCCGTTAAAATCGCAAAGGGATATACAAGTAGTGGCTATGGTGGGGTAATAGATGAAGTTAGGCTCTATGATAGCGTCCTCTCTGCCGAAGCGATAACAACCCTTTATGGCAGTGGAGCAGTCTCTAAATAAAGCCTCGAAAGCCAAGTATTTCCTACCCTTCACGGCTTTAATCTGCTATCTTCCCTTTTTTCTGATCTACTTGATAAAAACACCGGAATTAGAGGCCGCAAAACGGCTTTAAAGCCGTTTTTAGCTTTATTCGGGTCAAACCCCTTAAAAATGAAAACATCGCTTGACGATCGACTTAAGGCCGTCGGAATCCGACATTACGACGTCCTGATCCACGATCAATCCCGGGAGTGGCTGATCAAGAACTTCCGGAAGGGCTCTTCCAAGTACCCGGTCAACGTGGCCTGCCTGATGCGCAATATTATCTGGCAGGTCCGCGAGCGGATCCGCCGGGGGGAGAAACCTCCCCTTAACGAGTTGATCCGGACCTTCTGGTACATGTACATCAAGCCCACCCTCTCCAGGGCGGATGCTCTATCTCACAAGGTCAACCAGTACAAGCAACTGGTCTACCAGTTTGTCAACATGGTCCGGGATCTGGACTTGATGAGATACAGCGATATCGGATTCCGGGATGACAATGAATCCCACCGAAGAGTAGGAGCCAACGCCAATATAGTCCTCTTCTCCGAGAAGCTGGGCCACCAGTCCTTCCTCTCCGAGATTGCCGGGAAATACCGCGTCTCAATCATTGCCCTGGGCGGCCAGCCGTCCGTCCTTAACCTGGAGTACTTCGTCGATGATTTAAAAGCTAACAGCGTCAACCTCCGGCGATCGTTCTATCTCTTCGGGATAGTTGACTACGATCCGAGCGGCTGGATTATCCGGGATGCCTTTATCAACAACCTGAAATTTTACGGGATCAAGAATATCCACACCTTCGATCTGATCACTCCGGACATGCTGACGGTTGAAGAGGTCGAACTCTCCCGGTACCGGATCCGGGCCGGCAAGACGATGACGACCAAAAATAAAGACTGGCTGAAGGAAGTTCACAAGAGGAAATATGAGAACCAGAAATACCTGGAGGAGCGGGACCGGGGGGAGCCGGTCCTCTATGGCCTGGAGGCGGAGGCCATCTCCAGCAAGCGGCTAACAACCAAATTAGAGGAAGTCATGGTCCCCCTGATCGCCAAATCGGAGGACCTGGTAAGGGCCTATGAATTGCGCCGGCTGAGCGAAAGGATTATGAAGTTAGCTCTCCGGAAATTCAAGCTGGTGGAAAAAGCGGCAAAGAAAAAAGCAAGGAGATAATCATGCCCGGGCAACCTGATTTTATTAAGGATACGGCAATCAAGGAATTCATTCGCGATAACGAAAAACTCCGATCGTCTTCTAAAGTAGTGGCGACGATCAATAAGCAGCTCAACGCCATAATTCAGAAGGTAATCACGGAGGCCGCCGAGATCGCGCGGGAGGCCGGACAGAAGACCATCCTCGAGGATGACATTGTCAGGGCCCTGGAGAAGCACGTCGGCCGGGAGACATTGACCTGGCAGCAGACCCTTGCCCAGGTACTCCGCCAGCCGGCGGTCAACCTCCGGGATATTGCCAACGGAATAGACGAAGAGCTGAAACGGTTGAAGCTATGAATCACCGCGAACTTGCCGAAGAGATCCGGAAGAACCACGGCCTCTCCTGGGCGGAATCCTCCCGGATCCTGGATACCATGATCGAGACAATCCGGGACCAGTTAAAGCAGGGCCACCTGGTCCGCCTCCGGAACTTCGGGACCTTTCAGGCCCGAAAGAGTCACGGCAAAATCCGAGCCAAGTTTAATGCTTCAAAAAACTTTTTTGAACTATGATTTTTTCAATATGATGGAAATAATTTTGCTTAATCAATAGTTAATGCCGCCTTCGGCGGCATTAACACCGAGTTGCGCGGAGCAAGGCTCCACTCGAACGACTGGTATGCCTTGAAGAAACATGAGTTCTCTTAATCCACAAAACAATCAAGCCGGTAGTTATTTTGATGACTGGGCTGAACATAAAGACGATTTAGTTTGGCGACGTTTTTGGGCACTCTGGGAATTACGTCGAAAATGGAATTGGGCTAATTGGTTTTATCAACGTGTAGATCGTACTGGCGATGAAGTTGTTGAGACAAAATGTTGGACTATAACTCCTGGTCCAGGATATATGAAGTTGTGTCTATGGATTGCTCTTCTCCGAAGCGTACATGAAGGCATAACTCATAATTTAGATTCATATGATACGCTTCAAGGTGATCGAATGCATCCTAACCAAGTCTTACCTCCTCTTCCCGAAATAATACAAGATTTCCCTGCAATTCCAGGTAGTCCATTCCGTGATTTCCGTAATGCGATATTTCATTGCCAATGGTCCCCCACTCTATCCAAATTCAAACTTGATGACTCAACCACAAAAAGAATTGAAGAATTACATCAAGAAATCGGTGATTGGTTAACCTCTCAATTCCGCATATCATACAAAGAATTTGATAGTAAATATAGAGTACCACCTTATGTTGTTTATGATCCGAATGGGGATGAGTGGATGCCTGAATTGTTTTTTTAATTGGGCATAACAAACCGCTCCACCCGATTTTTGTCCGCCGTGCGGCGGCCAAAAGCGGGTGAGTTCTATGTTATGCCAAATATAGGAAAAAGCGCATGCTTCACATGGTGTGATGAACTATAAAATAGTCGTGAGGTGATAATGACCTACTATGGACCAGATTTTGCGAATCTCTCATCAGGGTGGTACTGGACGACTGAAAAACCACGATACGCTGGGGAGCGCAAGCAGTGTCTGGAGTGGTGGAATGCGAGTTGCGACCATGTAATAGAACGGTATTTTTCTATCTACGGGGTTTATTTTACAGCATTTGAAAGAGATATTAAGACAGAGATTCAAGAACATTTTGAAAGGCAGGTGGAATTTCCAGACTATTTTTCGTACTTTTTTGTGTCAAGAATACTGCAAAACGGACAATTGAAGGTATTATATTTTCAAGATTATGAGGAGCAGAAGGAAATTAGTGTTACTTGTGAGATATGTGGTACACAGCAAAGAAGGGTTGATCTGCATCCGTCACTCATTGGAAGAACTAGAAAATTCTTACCATTATGCGCACACTGTTGGTTCTGGCTTGCGCGATATACAAACCTAGAAAATCTGGAGTCTATTCCAGAAGATTTTTGCGAATGGTTAGATAGACTCTCGAGTGTACAGAGATGTCCCGTTTGTAGTAAAAAGTTCCAATGGCTAAAATGTAAGAAAACGCCCTCAATTGCCATACCTTTTCTCCCCATAAACTATATAGAAATATGTCCAAAATGCATTAATAAAGCCGTCCTGTTTGGGCCTCCAGTTAATGATCTAGAAAAAGAACTGGAAAAAATCAAACACATTTCCGAAATAACAGGTCTTCTACCTGATGAAGGCGGGTTTATGTTCGACAAGGCGGAGACACTTGATTCTGCAGTGGAGATCGTCAAAATTATGATAGGGATGCCGCCCCTCCGCGATATTAGAAAGAGCACGGGATCATGGTTTAAAGTGCTTGTTAGATCAGGAGTACTACCAGAAGGGACAAGAAAGACCGTTTTCGGTACGATGGTTCTTGCGAAGGATGGCCATGAATGTCACAGCTTGGCGGAAAAGACTGTTGATGATTTGCTATACAAATATGGGATCCGGCACGAGAGGGAACCCACATATCCAGGCACAAACTTCAGAGCGGATTGGAATATATATGTTCAAGGGCAGGAGTTTTTTATTGAACTTTTCGGTCTTGACGGGCAACCAGAGTATATGAAGAGAATGAGGGAGAAGATCGCATTAGCTGAAGAATTATCAATTAAGATGATTTACTTTGATAGGAAGGATATGAAGGATCTTGTCGCAGCATTTAACAGAGAAATCTTACCGTTTTGTGAAAAAAAAGAATTCAAAAAAATAAAGTAATTGATGGATAATGCATAACAAACTTAATGATAGATCATAATAATATGCATTCATATGCTCATGAGAAATTATTCGAAGCATTACATGCCCTCGCCCTTGGTTCTGGAGACATCAGATCAAGATTAGAAATTGCTTTCACGTCATTTTATGTTCTAGAGAAACATCACTTTCCCCAAAAGTTTCAAGAAGACTGGGAATGGATTATGAAGGAAATGACAAAGTTTGGTTCTGTTTATAGAGCTGATGGTAGAGAATGGAGGAGTCCCGTCCAGCATACAATGAAAAGAATACGAAATAAAACTGGAGTAAAAATCGCAGAAAAAATTTTTGAATTATTTTGGGAACTCGACAGAAATACTTAATCAATTTATCTCTAGGCGCTCAAGCAGACCGGAAGGGCTAATGTTACTATCAAACATTTCTCTTCGCCGGTGTTCTTCGGGGCAGTATGGTTTTTTTGGTTGGCCCCTTCCGGCAGTTTAGCTCTACGTTAGGTTTTAAACAAAGGAGAGGAAAATGACAGCATTGTCCCCGGAAGAAAAACAAAGAATATATTTAGAAGAGAAAGAACGGCTCGGCGCCCAAGAAAAAATCAAAAAGGAGAAACAAGCGAAACAAACTAAAGGCTGTTTGATCGGATGCCTAATTCCTATTGTCGTTATTGTCGTTATTTTCATTATCATTATTATTTTGGGAACCTGTGAAAGTAGAAATAAAAATCGGAGTTACACGAGCACCAATGATCGTATCCTAAATGATTATCACCGAAAAGGTGAATTCTTAGGTTATAAAAAAGGTGAAGGTGATAAATTGGCACATGATGTAATTGAGTTACATGATGCCCAAGAAAGAATACAAGAAAGAGGATATTGATCATAAAAAACTATCCAATCGCTCAAGCAAACCGGAAGGGCTAATGCAACTGTCGGACGTTTTTAGATTCGCCCATGTTTTCCGAGGTAGCATAGTTTTTCCGTTGGCCCCTTATCTTTTTGTTAGTTAATCAATAAGATACCCCCACCGGCCTTCAGTCGTCCCCCAACCTTACCCATTCCGCCTGACTGAAATGGCTCCCCCGGTCCCCCCTAGTTTCTGTCAAGTTGCCTCTACCTCACCTCCCACGCTTGACAGAAACCGCCTCCCCCTGTGGAAGCCCGCCGGTCGAGGGGCCCCGACCTCCATAAACAGATAGCGGCCGGGCCTCCTCGACCGGCTACGCTCTCCGGATAATTCAAACATCCTTCGATAGATCAACGTTACTCTGGGCAAGAAGCGCGCCAGCAAAGCTGTCACGCTTCTTGCGGCCCCGGCCAACACCGGCACAACCTGGCCCCGCAGTTTCAGTCCGGGTCCCCCTACCCCACCCCCTACAACCCGGACTGAAACCGCTCCCCGGCGACAGGCAACACCGCCCTCGCCTCTCAACCTCGCAACTTCCCCGCGCGGGCGCCGGCCTGTCATGCTTCTTGCTGATGGCCTTGCTCCTTCGGAGCATCCTTCCGGTGATTAAAACCGCGATGCGGTTTTAATCACCTCCAGGAGCGGCCGCAAGAACCGCGCCAGGCCTCGTCTTACCTGGTGATCAAC
>Ga0222694_1000269_pt1 | contig 12865 bp, 11 predicted proteins | sample AntAcemetage1333_FD_181145 | JGI IMG/M metagenome (GOLD analysis project Ga0222694, IMG submission 181145) | Saline water microbial communities from Ace Lake, Antarctica - #1333 | ecosystem: Environmental > Aquatic > Non-marine Saline and Alkaline > Saline | place: Antarctica: Ace Lake...
CCTTGAATTTGTTTTTCTAGATCAAGCAATTTTCTTACAAGACTAATAGGAACGCCCTCTTTCTCAGATATTCTTGTAAGTAAATCGTTTTCCTTTTCTGAAAAAAGACCCAGGTCTTCATCAAGCCAATCTAAGTCTCGCCCCATGACTTCTCTATAGATCTTTGGAACTGAATCTTCCCAGTCTCCTCTTTCAAGAAGCCAAAGCCTTCGTATCTCATGGATTTCCTCTGGTCTAATTACTGAAAACTCAAGGCCTATATTTGATTCTTCTATATCTTTTTGTATCTTAAGAACTGTTTCAAGTAGCTCCTTTGAAAAACTTAACTTATAGGGTCCCCTAATGATTGTGCCATCTTCTTTTAATCTTAGTCTCCCATTTCTCCCCTTGTATTCCCTATATTTTGCTTTATTTTCAGGGATGGTTGTTTTGTATAGGAGGGATCGTAATTCTGCCATAGGCCTTAGTCTTTCATTACCATCATTTATCATTTGAATCATGGTTTTGTCTTCTTTAACCAAAGTGCAAGTCCAACAACCAAAACGACTACCACCACAAGAAGGAGAATTTTTATCTACGATCAAAGGGCATTCTTTAGAATTTTTACCAGCGTACATAGTTAAAAGATCTTTATTGTTGGCTCCCCATGGAGGTGTTTTTTGAAGAAGGTATGTCCATACGTCTTCCGTACTAAAGGATGAAATTGGAGTATATACCAATGCTTGCGAGAATTTTGTATGTCTCGAAAGCAATGATCCCTCAATCTTATGGGACTCCATAGATCTTGCTCTAGACTGACTCTCTGCACTTCTAACCCCCAAAGCTAATATGACCTCACCATACTTACTTACCTCTTTAAATATAAATTCATCCATGGGGTCAATTTTCATTCTTGTTGTACACCAGCGAAATTGTTGCGTTGGAGCAGGATATCCCTTCCCAAGTAAATTAGACCAAAATGTTTCACTTATTTTTGGAAATACATTATGAACTTTAATGGGGATATTTTGCTTTTTCGCAGCCTTTTTCATAAGGCTCTGTACTTTAGAGACATATTCTAAAAGAACAGGAGACTCTACAAAAGTATTAGATGTTACGACTTCAATAGGTTTTTTTAATTGATCTCTATCTAATAACGCTAATGCTTCCCAAACCAATTGCAAAACAGCAGTTGAGTCCTTACCTCCACTAAAAGCTATTACCCAAGGTCGTTCATCACTTAGGTATACTTTTTGTATTTCAGAATATATATCTTTTAAGGTTCTTGTGTCAAATACAGACTCTTCAGACATTATATTCCCTCTAAGCCAATAGCTTCACTTAAAAATTTACTTGTCCTATTTAGAAAATCTCTTGATTTGCTAACTCTTCCATGAATCATGGCTATCCCCTCCCATTGAGGATTATTCTTTTTCCAATTAACATTCCTTAGGCCGTCAAGTTTGTTTTTCCAATTCTTTGGATATCTTTTCATAAGATTAAAACCTAAAATACCTAGTGAATGAAGAATTATACCGGTCCCACTTATATAACCCTCCCTTAATTCATAGGGGGTTATTTCCTCAGAGACAATTTTTTTCCATTCCTCATTTTTATCATATACCTCATTCCAGAATTCTATTACGATTTCTTTTTCATGAGAATTAATTTCTATATTTTTACCTTTTTTGCCGAGTAGATCTTTTGTAGAGTTGTATAGACTATTTAGTGTAAAAACCTTATTTGATCTATTAGATATTGACGTTTTTTCTACTTCTGTCAATCCATTTGCTAAGATTGGTACCTTTGTCATTATAGAAATTAATTCTCTAGAAAATTTATCTCGGTGATTATAAAAAATACTTAACGATGTTGTGGGTTTGACGGCATGCTTATTAAGATCTGAAAACATTTGCTGACTTCTTTTTAGTCCTCTATCTATATAAAATACTACAGATATTGTCTCGTTTCCCAATTCTGGATTTAGAGCTATTGCTTGTTCAATTGCTGCACGTCTATGCTGTCCATCATTAATTACAAATCTGGAGTCCATTGGGACAAGCAAGGTTCCCACACGAGAATTAATCCCAATCTTCTCTGCAGGAATAAATTTTACATCTCCGTCGATTGAAGCAGTAATAGATGAAAAAGTATAATCTTCTGGATTTCCATTAATGTAATTTACTATTTCAGGTATTCTTGCTTTGTTTAATGTCCTTTGGGCTCGAAGTTCTGGTGGTAGACTAGACTCATTAAAAATAAATATTTTTGATACTAATTTAAGTTGACACATGACGGTGTAATATTCTCGGCCGGCTTGAATTCCCCTAATTGCAGAAAAGGAAAAGTTATTATACTCATCCATCTTTGTACTGTTATCTTTCTTTTTTGTAGTCATAAGAAAATATGGTAAAAAAGAGTATTTAAACATTTCTATAATTTAACTTCCGGGGTGAGAAATTTGACTTCCAAAAAGGGTTAATGGGAACTTGCGCATATTTTAATATTTTAATAAAATGGGGTAAACTTTATAATAAATAAATACAACAATAAGTGTAATGGTAACGGAGAAAATCAGAAGACCCTTTTCACCCAAAAACGGAAATGAAAGACAGGCCATAGAATCAAACAGGAATCACCTAATGCCACTATATGCAAGCATAGGAGAGATAATAGATAATTCAATACAATTTAATTCAAAAAATATAAGAATAAATATTAAATGGAAAAAGATACTTGGACAATTAGTTACTGAAGAACCCGAAGAGATAACCTTTATAGATGATGGCAGTGGTATGAATCCTGAAGAATTATCTGATTGTCTTGTTGTCGGTTATCATGAAGATAATGGCAGTGGTGAGGATAAAATGGGAAAATTTGGGGTTGGAGCCGTTTATTCATTTCTTAACACTGGTAGAAAATGCGATATGTACTCAAAGACAAAGGGGGGGGAATGGCATCACGCCTATTTCTATTTAGATGATCCAATTATTGAAGACACTACTCAATCTTACCCGAAAGATGCCACAAAAGAGGAACCCCCAAAGGAACTAAAGGAATATTGGTCAGACCTTAAATCTGGTACAATAACTATATGGAGCGAAGTAGACTTGGGTCATATTGAAGAAGATAAAGAGGAGATATCATTTTGGATTTCTAGAGCTTATAGAAAATTTCTGGGAGACAAGGTTGTTAAAACCGAAAAAAATGGGAACAGTTGGGAGTCAAAAATTAAGAAAAATGAAATCAAAAGAAATATTTATTATAATGATGAACTAATTGATAGAATATATGATCCTCTCTACAAAATACCTTATAGAGATAAAGATAAAAAGGGTAGTGAAAAGATAAGACCCATTGTGATAGAATTTCCCAAGCTAGATGGTTCGGGATTTAGTCAAATAAAAGTTAATTTTGGACTTTCACCAAAAGAATGGAGAAAATATAGTGATGTCTCTAAAAATGCTTCAGCAAGAGATCCTATAAATGTGAAAGAAAGATTAATAGTTGGACAAAAAAACAAGCTTAGAGATTCCAGTAAAATTTCAATTTTAAGAGACAATAGAGAAGTAAGTTGGTTACATGATCACTATTTATTTGGTAGATATGATCCGTTAGATCGTTGGTGGGGTATAGAGATAGAGTATAGCTCAGATATTGATGATACGCTAAAACCCAAAGCAATGAAATTTCAGGTTGAACTTAGTTCAGAGATACGTAAGAAACTAAAAGAGGAGGTAGCATCTACGGTTAAAGTATTAAGAGATACGATAAAAGAAGACTTTCAGGAAGATAGGAAGAAAGAGGGAAAGAAAAAGAAAGATAAAGAAAAGGATAATGGCGGCCCAGATTATGATCCAGATGATATACCAGATAGCGATACAAAAGAAACACCAAATGAATTTCTAGATAAACTGAAATTAAAGACCTCTGAAAGAAGGGAAATTTTGGAACAATTAAGTGATAGGCACTTTGTAACCCAGAAAGATAATGAGAAAAGGGTCCCAAAAGATACAAATCTTTTATTTGAATATTTTTCTAAAGGAGGGGATATAATAATGGCCAAATATATGAATCATCCATTATTTAGAAAAATGGAGAATGTTGAAGACGAATTATTCAAACTATCTGAGAAAGAAGAGTTAACCTCTGAAGTCTTGGCATTAAAATACCACGAATTACAGGTTACCTGGGAAATTCTTTTGCAAACAATGATTATATCTCTAGCAACAATAACTCCTAGTGGGGTTCAGCAGCATTACATAGACGAATTTCTTTCAAGATGGGGACAACTATCTAGAAAATACATAATAAAGAGAGAAACAGCAGAAGAAGAAGAGGAGAACTAAGATGATCTTAGATAATTTTTGGAGTGGAATAGATTCAAGGGAGATAAATAAAGCTCTAAAACCTGAATATCTCCAGATATTAGAGCCCCTATTGACTGAGAGAAAGAGCAAGACTCCATTAATAGATGATAGATTCGAAAAATCTCAAATATATAAGATGATTGCCATACCTAAAATGTGTAATCAATCATTTAGAAAGAAAATTTTTTCTTATTTAACGGAGAATGAACTTAAGTTGATTTCAAAAGAGCTAAAAATATCCAAAAAAGATAAGAAGTCAATTATAGATGAAATATTAAAGACCCCCTGGGGTTTAAATAAGAATTCACTAAAGCTTGCGAAGATTTTAGACATACCAGAATTTATGCTTAATCTTTCGGAATACAATAATGAGAAAAAGGGTTCTGCAATAGTTTACCCTTGGTTTTTAAAATATAAAAAGTTTCTAGATCCTGTTGATAAAGATAAAATAAATGAGGCTTTTGCTAACAGATCTCCATTTAAAATATTCAAAAATTATCAATCAATTGCACATCAAGAAACTTTAGATAAAATAAGTGGAGGATTTAAAAGAGCCATGTTAAATATGCCCACTGGAACTGGAAAAACTAGAACTGCTGTGGAAATAGCTTCTTCATATTTATCAAAAAATAAGAACCATAGTGTGGTTTGGATAGCCCACACAAAAGAACTCCTGCAACAGGCTTCTGAGGAATTTTTTGATGTTTGGGAAAATCTCGGAAATAGAGAACTAAAAATACAAGAAGTTTATGGGGGAAAGGGAGATAAAATAAAGGAGGAGAGTTCATTTATCGCAACATCCTTTCAATCATTAAATGAAAAAAGCATAAGCAAAATAAGAAAATCTAATGTGGGCCTTATTATAATAGATGAGGCACATATGTGTGTTGCCGATAAGTGGAATAAGAAAATAAAGGAGTTAATAGATAAAACTACGGGAACCAGGATTTTGGGTTTAACAGCAACCCCCATAAGAGAAGGGGTAGTAGGTACAAATAAATTAATTGATTTTTTTGGAAGAGGGAATATCATACCCTTAAGGTTTAATTCAGATAAACTCCTAATCGATTATCTAATAGATGAGGGAATAATGGCAAAACCAAAATATGATCCGATTGTGTATAAAAATGAGGAGATAGGATTAAACGAAAAAGAAGTTAAGAAAATTGAAAAGGAATTTAGTGAATTTCCGAAGAAAATAATAGAAAAAATATCAAGAGATGGTAATAGGAACATAATAATTACTGATAAATTAAGAGAAGTTTTGGGAGATCATGAAGATACAAATCAAATACTCTTCTTTGGGAATAGTATTGAGCATTCAAAAATGATCTCCATATGGTTATTGAAAAATGGATATTCTTCTTTTCACCTAGATGGTGATTCTGATGGAAGGTCGAGGGATGCTGCCATAAAAGCATTTAGATATGGGAAAATAAGAGTTTTGTGTAATTATGGGGTACTCTCAATGGGTTTTGATGCACCAAAAGTCGATTGCCTTTTTATTACAAGAGTAACAACCTCAGAAGTATTGCATTCTCAAATGATTGGAAGAGGTTTAAGGGGCACAAAATTAGGAGGAACCTCTTCTTGCAAGATAATTGAAATGGAAGATAATATAAAAAACTTCTCAGAAAAACATAAAATTTCTTTCGAGAATTATATCAGTTCCTGGGGAGACCACGAGGAATGAATAATTTAAAAACCTCTAAAAAAAACGAATTTTTCTCTTATATAAAGAATTATGTTTCTAGTGAATGCTATGAACTCATGATAATTTCTCCTTATATTAAAGTAAAAGTTTTAGAAAAATTATTAGATAATGTCAAGGCAAAAAAAATAACAGTAATAACTACCTGGAAACTAAGAGATATGCAGTTCGGATCTTCTGATATTGAATTATACAAATTTTGCGAAAAAGAGGGAATTAATTTACATCTTAATCAAAAAATCCACTTAAAAGTTATTATCAGAGATTGTGATTCTTGTATAATGGGAAGTGCTAATATTTCAAATAATGGTTTGGCTTTAGTAGATAATCATAATTATGAATTAATAAATAAAATAGATAAGCTAGATGATAGTTCTATTTCATATTTTAAAAAAATATTAGATGAAGCAATATTAGTTACAGAAGAAATCTATGAACAATTTAAAGAAGATCTAAAAAACCTGCCCAAATTAGAAAAAATAAAAGAACCGATCATTAAAAACCCTAAGAAAGATTTTTTAATATCTACACTTCCCATGAGCTATAGTATTGATGATTTTTTTAAAATATATTCAAATAATTTTAAAGGTAGCTCTAGGGAGCGAATAGCTTGCGCAATACATGATGCAGAACTATATAATGTCCCAGAAAATTTATCTGAGAATGAATTTGTCTCCCATCTTAAAAGGAAATTTTTTAAATCTCCTTTTGTAAGTGAATTACTAAAATTCATTAATGAAGAAGAAAGATATTTTGGAAGAGTTAAAAAATGGATTCAGGATAACTGTACAAATGTTCCAATCCCAAGTCGTAGAAATTTAACTGGAAATATTCAGGTTTTATATAAATGGATTGAGAAATTAAGTGATGGCTTATATGAAGTTGATATCCCTGGGAAACATTCTCAAAGAATCAGGAGAGTAAAATAAAATGGAAATAACTAGAGATAAAATAAAGATAGGATCAAAAGTAGGTATTTCTCTCAAGGGTAATTATGATAAAATTGTTAATGGGAAAGTTAGAGAAATATTGACCAAAGCTCAATCTCACCCCCATGGAATTATGGTTAAGTTAGAAGATGAAAACATTGGGAGAGTTAAGACTTTTGGAGAGGAGTTTGAAGATGTTACCGAAGAGACAAAAAAAGAAGAAATAAACATAAAGGAATTAATAAAGAAAGGAGAAAAATTTAATATTGAATTTAAATCTAGCGCTCTTTGGAGCCTTCATTGGACAAGTCAACAAATAAAAGAAAGTAAATCTTCTGAACTACATATGTTTGGTCAGAAAGCATCTAAGGTAATTATTGCAGAGACAATTGCGGCCCTTATGAATTCTCGGGGAGGGCATTTGGTTATAGGAATAAAAGAGAATAAAAACGATATGGTAGATAAAATAATAGGGGTTAAGGATGAGTTTAATAAACTTAAAGATCCTTGTGAAGATGGATATTCTAGAATGATAATTGACGAAATAATTAGACCATATTTCCCTGCAAAGATATACAACCATTTAGATGAATATTTGGAAATTAGTTTTCCCGTAGAAGATGATAAGGTACTTTGTTTGGTAAAAGTCACAAAGGGTGATGCCAAGGTGTTCTTGGATCTTAATAAACATAGGATTTTTTTTATAAGAACAGGTGCGGAAACAAGATTCATCGAAGGAGAAGAATTGGTAGAATATTGTGAGAAGAGGTTTAGTTAATTGCGGCTTTCCCTAAATTAAAACTCCTTTTTGTGTAACATACTTGTTTGCACAATTCAAAATATTAACATCTAGCTTCTGAAGAAATATTTCTTGTATTAAAACAAAAATGTTATGACACAAAATTTAATTACTTTGATAATATAGATATTACCACGAGTATTATACCTATTCCGATTAGACCACCTTTTTCAAGTGTCTCTGGTAATAAAGACATAATCCCTTCTGCTATAAATATAGAGCCAACAATGAGAGATAATACCTTTAATATTCTCTTTTTATTTCCCATTTGTTCTTTTCTTAATCCAAAACATTCAGTTATAAAATCTTTCTTTCTTTCTTTCATAAGTTTATCATTGTAAATCAAAGTTTAAATTATTATTCTTTTTACTAATTTGGCATAATAAAGCCTTTTTAGGCAAATATCATCTATTGGGAAAAGTCGTTAATCGCACAAATTGATTAAAGCTCTGACTATCTCAACTTCTGCCCAAGTGTCCATTTTACAATACTCTTCAAGATTATCCCTAACGTTATTTCTTTCCGAGTCTTCAATATTCTCATAAGTAACTCTTTCATATTCCAAACTGGCGATTGCTCCATTCTTGATATCCATTTCGCTATAACTCAAATCACTCATTACCGGCAAAACATATTTTATTGAGGTAGAGCCTTTTTGTTTTGGATCATAATAAGAAAAATCCTTGAAGACATCCCATAAATCTTTAATTCTATGAAAAATATTTTCATCATACCACATTCTAAATTCAGGAAAAGCATTACAGCCTTCATTCATTACACCTTTCTCAAATCCTTGATTGTAAACAAGTATACTTCCAGACCCTCCCAGATTATCTTTTAGTGCTTGCATGAATTTAGGCCGAGGATCACTTGTGCCTTCTGCTAAAAATGAAATATGTTCGCATTCTCCCCTCTCTTCTTTTTGGATATGCAAACTAAACTGAAAAGGAATCCTTTGATATGGTTTCATTCCATCAAATTTCGGAATTGCAGGATTAATTGTTTCAAAATCTAAATAATAAATTGGATATTGCAAATTGCCCAAAAATTTTTTAATTTCTTGTTTATCAATATATTTTTTACCATTATTCTCTTTAGAATGGGTCTCCTTTGATGTCATAGCCAGCCTCCTTTGAATCTTCTGCTTATTATTCAATTTAATATCTTCAGGAACTTCATTCAAGCAGACAATCCCTCTATCATGCAATTCAAAACATTTTTTATTAAACATCCTATAAAACTCAAAGACGTTTGCAGGTGGAACATCTTTCCAGCATTCATCCATTAATGGACAATCATAAGGATCTGAGCAATAAGTTCCAATCTTAAATTTTGGTTCATCTGAATTAAGATTTTTTTGCATATCGGATATTCTTTCTTGAATCCCTTCCGAATATTCCAGAACCTTATCGTTAATACCTGTCTGAACAAATAATCCTTTTGGCTCGATTTCCTCATTCTTGATATATTGATTATTAATATGCATAAGAACACAATTTCTAATTTTTAAGCCTGCTTTTTTATAGGTATACTTCTGAAAAGACACATCATGAATATTTACATCTTTAACTCGTGTCGCAGATTTAACCTCAATAATATCCCATTCATCTTCCCCAACAGGTAATAAAATATCTCCTCTAGAAAATAAATCGTCAATCATAAATCCAGCCTCGTAAATTGTCTGTCTATTTTTAACAGCTTCTTTTGTTGCATTAATGTTTTCCATAAAACCCATACCAGAAAGATCAACACCTCCAGGAAAAACCTTTGTTGCTAAAACTCCAATAATATCTCCTGCCTCAAACCTTGCCTTTGTGGCCTTATCAGGTTCTGATATTCTAGTTTTATCGTTTTTTGCAACCCAGAGTAGTTTTGGGCATTGCAGTCCGAGAAGGTAGTTTGATTTTGTTAATAGCCTATTTACCATATTAAATACAACAAAAAGTAATTTATAAAATTAGTGGAGCTTTCCATACAACCAAATAGTTAAGATACTTCCTAAAATATCTAAAGTCCATAAGCTCCAAAATAACCAATGAGGTAAAATTGTCCACAATCTAAAAGAAAATAATAAAGCTCCAAAAATTAGCAGAATCCCTAGGCTTATTAAAGCTGTGTTAATTAAAATCTCTTTTTTCATTGTAATGTAAAATTTTTAATCCTCTCTATTAATTCCTTTTTCAAACTCGGATCGTTCCTACAATAGTCGCTAGAAACATTCCAAACTTCAACATCTTTATTTCTCGCATCAGGTAATTGCTCAAATAACATATTTCTATGTATCTTTTTCATACAAACAATTTTATCTGCCCAATTTGTTGCTTCATTAGTTACCATAACTTCAGCGAATGGTCCTACTCCCGCAAATTTCGCCTGAAAGTTATCTGAAAAATCTTTATTTACAATTTCTGTCGCACAAGGACTTCTGTCCAATCCGGACATGCAGATGAAAAGAATTTTGGTTTTCATTGTTTTTTAAGACATTCTTTACAGAGTCTAATACCCTTTTCGAAATCTTTAATTTTAGCAAAGTAAATCTTGCCACAATTATTACAAACAGTAAATTTTTCATCTCCTTTATTATATGACTCTTTCCATGCTTTTTTTAATTCAATATTTTTATTAAAAACAGTGCTTTCTTTCAAATCTTTTAAACATTCTCTAAAAAATGCACTTGGACTAATATTATTTTTATCTATAAAGTTTTTATTTTCTTCACTTATTCTTAGAGTAATCATCACACCTTTCTTGTCTGGTTTGAATATATTATTAATGTCCATGTAATACTTATGTATTACAAGTATTTAAAGTTTTGTTTGCTCGCAAAATAATGTTATTTAGATGGACTGTTTAATAGACTTAATTATATATATACATTTTATTTATTTCAGATAATAATACTTCTTGTTATATAAAAAATTCCAATATTGTTATGATTTATAATAATTAATCGGATTTAAAATGACTCTTGACATAATCAAACATTTCTCTTCCCTTTATTTTTTTTGTTTCTGGACTAGAACGAACATAAAGCCCATCATCTTCTCCGTTTACAAATATTTTTTCTTTTCCCTTTTGACAATCAAATCTAACAACATTTAATCCATCTACTTTAACAACCTTATATTTAACTAAATCATATATTTTTGCTCCAAAATTATCACTTAACTTTGCAGAAATCCAAAGTAGAAGATTATCATCAGATTTAAATCCATCACGTTCTATACCAGAAACTATACAATCATTATTTACCCCAACCAAAAGAGTTCCTCCATTGGAATTAATAAAACCTGCAATATTTTTAATTGATGCCAATAATATACTACTCCTATCTTTTTTATTCCCAGCATCCCTTCCAAATGATTCTTTATATTCTATATTCTCATTTTCTCCAGGATTAAGCAGCAATTTTATTTTATCCTCATCAGTCAAACCATGAAAAGAATCCAAAGCACCAATCAACTTTTCACTAACCCCACTTCTCTCAATGGGAATTTTATAAAGCTCATCACTTATTTCCTTGATAGAATCCCCCACTTCTTCTAATTTTAACATATCTTCAATATGTTTTTTTTGATATTTAATTGAAGGTAATAAAATATCCCATTTTACTTTATACATATCTTCCGAATTAAAAAAATCAATTAAATCGATCCCATTATAAGAAGTTATAGGTAATATTTTGAACATAACAATCTTTGCTACCATTTGACCGATAATACTTTTAAAATAATACTTAAGATAATCAAAGGAAGTTATTTTTGAATTTATAACTATTTTATCATTTGAAAAAGATTTATTATTAGTAATCATTAAATTAAAGATATTTTTAAAATCATCTTTATCCTCATATAATTCGGAAGACAAATATCTCTTAAACTTAATATTTATATCTAAAAAATCCTTCATTTCATTTTTTATTTCATCAAGATATTCTTGAGGATTATTAATCCATCCAAATGAGAATATATCTTTAAAATATTTAACCCAGACACCTTCATTTACATGAATTCCCTTTTCCTCTTTAAAATTTTTAATGATCAAGTCAAGGTCTGATTCAGAATTTAATTTTGAAAAAAATATTTTATTAGATTTTATTTTTTTAACAATTAAGAGACAAGGCTCAAAATCTAACACAGAATTATATTCTATTTCATATTCATTATCCTTTTTTTTACACAAAATTTCACAACCAAGTTTTTTTTTATAGTATTTCTGTATATTTTTAGAATCATCGTATTCATTTTTTTTATCCAATGTTTCATCATATTTCTCCAGAGCTTCTTTCTCATCTAAAGGATCTTGATAATTGTAATGTAGAGTCTCTTCATAATAGTTAGCAGCTTCTTCAGTAAATTTAAACTGTTTTTTTATAGGGAACCGAGAATTTGGTAATCTTATTATTGATTGAATATATAATCCCTTTCTATTTAGATATTCAGAGATATTGTTATCAAAAAAAGGAAAGAAAAGTAATCCGTAGCCATTATTATTCAATGAAACAAATTCATCCATTTTAGGCATAATTATATCAGCTTCAAATTTTCCATTAATGTTCTCATCTTCTCCTATTCCAAGAGATTGAACCTCTTCATTTTCTAAACATGGAAAGTTAATTATTGCACGGGATGGATAAAGTGTTGAAACAAGAAGATCATAATTGGATACGGACTCATTAGAGTTACAAGATGTAAAAAAATCCTCGTTATAACATGTTTTTACAGTGTTTTTTAAATTAAATTTTTCTTTAAACACCAAGAAAAACTTGCTTACAATATTCTTTAAAAAGTCGCTATTTTGAACTATGTCCTTTTTGTTATTTTTCAAATCTCTAAAGTTTGATGCCTCAATTTTATTTTCCCACTCAGTTCTCTTATGTTTATCCCTCATTACCTCACAGAACTCAACATTTTTATTTTTACCTTCAATCCCAATAAGATGACAATCCTCACTCTCAATATTATCTTCTTTTATCATATATTCAATATACTCAAATAGTTTATATAATTAGCGAATACTCAAAATAACCCAAAATACCACACCCAAAATATCTAAGCCCTCTAGCGACCAAAATAAC
>Ga0222694_1000272_pt1 | contig 12781 bp, 30 predicted proteins | sample AntAcemetage1333_FD_181145 | JGI IMG/M metagenome (GOLD analysis project Ga0222694, IMG submission 181145) | Saline water microbial communities from Ace Lake, Antarctica - #1333 | ecosystem: Environmental > Aquatic > Non-marine Saline and Alkaline > Saline | place: Antarctica: Ace Lake...
ACAGATGCTCTGGTATGTCTTTATATTCAGTCATTTTAATTCTCTTTTCCATATTTTAAGATTTCGTTTTAATTGAAGCATCGTTGCTTCTGTTATTTTCCCACGAAATCCCGAGACACGATCTTTAAAAACCTCGTACCCGTCTTTTGTTTTTAAAAAAATTAGGGGTGTTCGATGAGTTTTCTCTCGAGATAATCGATCAATATTTATAGTAGTTATTACTGATTTACTACTCATTGAATATTTCCCCTCATATAATGTGATATTTGATATAGATGCCACACGAATGGGTGACCTACTGCAGTCCCGCGATATATTCCGGTAGACGGAACATCTGCGCCAGTTCCGAAAATTTCGAACCAAACTTCTATTTGCTCGGCATCTGGATCTGTCTCGAACCACAAAGTCGGGACATTGCGAGTTTGGTTTTGGTGTTCGAAATGCAGAATTTTGAAATCATTTGACAGTTCCAAGCAAACAGGATTTTGATAATCAATTAGACTTTTGTAAATTTTTCTCATTTCATTTCCTCAACAATTTGTTCGAAGTTAATTGGGGTGTAGTTAATTTGCTCAACGCATACTGAGTAATAACGAGGGTCTTTGATAACGTTGCCATACTTGCTCCACTTATTCGGATAATTTACGACATTCTCGTGCAAATGACCGTGGATGTTTCCATCACTCCAACGCTCAAATTCACGAGGGTGAACCGGGATATGACTCAAGATGAAATTATTGATCTTATGACTTCCGCGAATATCATAGAAGTAAGGCAAATAATCCTTCAACTTGAAGATATCGTGGTTTCCTTTGATCAAGCATTTTTTGCCATTCAAACGACCCATAATGTAAATACTACGTTTACTGATAGCTACATCACCCAAGTGATATACTTTATCAAATTCGCCAACGGTTTTGTTCCAATTGTCTACCATAACTTCATCTGCTTCTTCAGCAGAATCCCAGGGGCGCATTGGAGTTCCATCGTCGTTTTTGAATTTATATGCATTTTCATGACCGAAGTGCGTGTCACTGATCAAGAATGTTTTGTGTTTGAACGCCATTATATTTTCTAATCTCTGTTTCAATTGACATGAAGAAAAATCTCGTATGAGTTCCTTCATGTGATGTCATTGGTGTTCCATAATATTCTTCTGAAGTATAATCAGAAAATCCCATCCAAAGGGCATATTTCATAGTATCTTCGAAACGTTCTTTTTCCGGATCGACCTCGGTTATATCAGACAATGGTCGAGGTCGTTGCACAGGAGGGTAATATAATCGCCCTTTCATACAGAATTTGTTCATCCGCCAAAATTAAGAGTTGAAAGTAGACGAGAGCGGGCTGCAAGAACCTCTTGCTCCATCAGGTTACTAACTACACTTGTACTTCTAGCAGGCCAACGTGCTCCGTTAAGAACTTCGCTTGTAATAGAGGAAACAATTTGTTCCACTGTTGCACCCAATTCGAATGCACCTTGTAGCTGCATAGCGACTTGAAATTCTGCGGCGTGGGTAAAATATTCACCACTCCAACTCATAGTATAAGCTGGGTCACCAGAGAATTTATCAGCCAATTTAGCAGCGATTTTAACTTGTTGTTTTTGGATCATAAGAGCGTGTCCAACCGCAAAGCTTAAACGGCCAGAACGGGTATCTGCGAATTCCGCCCAAGGTCCACGCTCAAGAATAAGATCTGCGCGAATTTTTGCTTTTGCTTCATCTCCCGCAATACGCTTTCTTTTAGACTCAGCGGCAGATTCAATTTGCTCCTTACGTTCAATGATTTTATCACGAAGGGTTTTTTCACTCCAGCGATAATCTACGGTAATATCCAGAGATTTGAGTTCTTTACGAAGATCATTAATTGTAAGTGCTTCAGTCATTTTAAAATCCTTTGTTTGTCTCTTTGATAGTATATAAGTAAGGGTTATTTTCAGGATTTAAACCCCTAAATGAAATTAATTCATATTAATCCAAATATTTTCCGAATTTTTACTCTGTATATTAAGGGGTTTAATATAGTAATCAGGAGCGGTTTTTCTCTCTGATACTTCCTTATCCCACTCTTCAATTTCTTTAAGCCACACTTCTGTCACAACGTCCAATTTACTAAATTCGACCTCAAATTGTCTTGAACCGAACCCTCGTTCATATTCTCCATAAACTATTCTAAACATCTTATTCTCCTTCATATTTCATTTTAAGTCATTTTTACCTAAAAGTAAATCCCCTATTTTTGGAACTTAGAACGGAAGTTAAAGGCAATCACACCTACTACCGCACCAATAGTATCGACTGCAAGGTCGTACATTGTATCAGGAAGACCTGACTTTTGCATATTCATTCCAAATGTAACATCAACGCCATATTCAAAGAATTCCCAGAATACACCGAGTGTTACGGCAATCCCTAGTGCGTGCATGAAGTGGAAATAGTCATGTGGTTTATCACCGTGATACAATTTCTTATCAAGAAAATTTGAGATCTGGTATGTCAAATACGCACTAAAACCCGCATGCATGAGGTTATCCCAATTGTCTACCGTATTGTAGAAATCAAGATACTCACCAAAGAATAACGTGCCAATAAGAAATATTGACACGAAGATTGAATGATTTTGAAGATGTTTAAACATGTGGTTTACCCTTAATAGTAATGTTATCACAACCACTTGCATATTTAACCATATCTTGATTAAATTTCAATAGGTTATCATCACTTCGAACCTTATAGAGTAGGCAAAATGGATCTGTTAAAACCACCTGTCTACCTCTTTTCATCCAGTTATCGTTGTGTGCATCAGTAAAAATACATTCGGAATATGTTAGACCAAAAAATTCTATAAGATCCTTATCCATTTTTTTAAGATGGGTTACAACACTAGATCCGGTTCTTTTTGGAAGATATACGTGACCTTCCTTTATTCTCTTAATAGCTTGAGTTAAATCCCCCGTAACGTATGGGAGTTTAGTATCGCCCTCAAGACGTTCCATTGCCGCAAAGAATTCACATTTTTCGAAATCAATCAAAAGACTATATATCTTTGGCATCCAGGGTAGGGGTTTATCCATTCTCATGCAATATATTGCATAAAATAACCAACCATCACTAAAAAGTTTATTTCCTTTATCTTTGCTTTTCTTGATAACAAGGTTTGGCATATCAGAGTCAAACACACTTGAATATGCCCCATCACCCGCAAAATCACGACAACTACCATCAAGATCTTTTGAGATCTCTTGGATGAATTCCATATCGATTTTCATAATATAATCCTTTATTATCTATCCACAAACGGAACCGGAAACCTTATTATAGGCACTGATTTCGATAGGCCAATTCTCTTGAAACGTATCGCCATTGTCATATTTTTCAGCAATTTCAAATTGTTTCAAGATTGCTTCCATACCCTCACCAAGATCACCATTACCAAAAACACTTAAAGTGTTAATGGCATCTCCCAAGGATATTACATAAAATAGATGGTCTGGTTGATTTATCATTATCATTCTCCGTGAAAAAGTTTGCTCATACCTTTGAACACTTCGTTATAAGCGTTTATTTCATAAGCCCAAGCATCCAAGAATGCGTCTTCACCCATTTGCTCTTCAGCAGATTCAAATTGTTCTTTGATCCATTCCATTCCCTGAAGAAGATCGTTACCGCCAAAAGCGCTTATAAGATGTGAAGCATCGTTGAAAGTTGTTTCTTCGATTAGGTGTGTAGGTAGAGTGATCATTTTTAAATCCTTTGTTTGTCTCTTTGATAGTATATAAGTAAGGGTTATTCCTAGGATTTAAACCCCCTATTTTGATTTAATTTGAATTAATTTCATTTAGCCACAAAAAAAGACCCTAACACAGTATGTGAAAGGGCCTTTCGGATGTTTTGGAGCGGATATGGAGAATCGAACCCCTTGCTCACAGGTTGGAAACCTGCTGCCAACACCAGTTGACATGAAGCTATACCCGCGTATTACTTCTTTTTAGTTTTAACGTTCTCAATTCCTTGTGCAGAAATGAAACAACTAAGATGTACGGTATCACCTCTTTGGGAAGCTGAAACTACTGTGATATTTTCCTCTTTAATAACACCTACAAGTTTTTGAAAATATTCAACAGAAAAACTTGAAGAGAGATATCTAGAGTCCTCAGGAATATTTAGCTCTTTGCGAATCCCGGATACATAAGCGTTCTGTAATTCTTCGCCGATCTCTTTGAATTCTGCATCACCTAACATTATATATTCCTTTTTTGGCGAAAGTGTGAGGAATCGAACCCCTTACTAACGGCTTTGGAGACCGCTGATAGTACCAACTATCACTAAGTTACACTCCCATATTTTTTGCTGGATGGGTTTGTCCGCTAAGACACATGAAAAGTTGTTAGCGATTTTGGTTGCTGTAACCATCCAAATTAGGTACGAGTTAATAATTAAACTCGTTATTGAAATCTGTGCCGTCTAGACGTATGATGCCTAGACGACTGTTAATGTTAAGCCGTATTGTTTTCGTTCCGCATCTGACAAAAGACAGGATGCTGCGATGTTTCCCGAAAACCGGCTAACTTCTATATGTAAAAGAACCGAAGTCCTTTTCGATTAGTTGCTGAAGTCATCCTTAAAACTCTTTATTGAAGTATTTATAGTACCATACTTTTTGGCCTATGTAAACCCCTAATTCTGAAGTAAATGGATCATATCTCTATAAAGATCGATTTGATCATTTGCTTGTTTTGTTCTATGTGGAAATTTAACCTTTATAGCCTCCAACATTTCAATCTCTTCCTCAATCTCTATAAGACCGAGATTAGGAAGTAGATCTTTTACTTTTGTTATTGGCTCTGGTTTCATTTCACTCTTTCTGGAAGAAAACGGGGAAGTCGAATCCCATACCGCTTCGAACGGTACCTTTAGCTTAGCAGGCCAAGACGGGCACCAACCCGCTTCATTTTCCAAATCTTAATATAAGGATCTCCCGATCGGTAGAAAGGAGCAAAGGAGACAAACAATGATGTTTGATGACCAGGAGACCTTATATTAAGACTTCATTTCTAATAGTTGACGAGCAATGGATTTCTTACCTAGAGCACGAAAACGGCGTTTAGCAGTGCGATTGAACGCTTTGCGATCTTTTGGAGCTGGACCACAGCATGGGCAATCTCTTCCACCCGGTCCATACTTACAAAGGATTTTTTCGATCTTATTCATCTAATACCTCATATCTATTTATGTTCTTTTACATACTATACATAAGAGTTTTTTATAGAATTATAACCCCTAATTAGAAATTATTTCACTTTTTATGATTATTCCTTCTTTAATCCACATATTCACAAGTAAGGTTGCTTCAGTTAGATCGGCACTTAAAAGTTCTTCAAGTGGCTGAAGTGAAATGTATCCAGATTCTTTAAGAGCATTATCTATAAATTTACAGGTACTCTTTAAATCTTCATTCATTTAATTCTCCAAAGTTGTTCTATGCCAATTAACACATTGAATTATTAGAAATGTATTTGGGACAATTTCCTCTAAGTTTTCTTTTGTTAATTCAGCGCCCTCAACACATTCAGTAGCTGTAGGAAAGAATGAGACGGGCGGCTTTGGGACATAAATCTCACAATTTATTGCTGAAAAACATACTAATGCTATTACACTATACATATGGGACCCGTTTACCTAAATGTTTGTACATGTATTTATGTATTAATACAGGATAGCTTTTTTGCTGCAGGAATTGAACCCGCAAGGTTTGATTAGAAGTCAAATTGTGAACCATTCACAAGCTATTTTGTTGCTGTAACTATCCTAAATTCTATGTTTTTAATCCAAGAACAACACACCTTCGGCTGATGCCTTTTGTAATTGAATCGAATAATTGTAACGTTTTTATTGCATCATCATAATGGACTTCGTCGAAGAAGAATACATCTGCTTTATGTCTCATTCCCCTAAGTAAATCGGGGTTTCTAATTAATGAAGGTATGCTGATAAGTCCGTCTCTATGTTTTCCAAAAAGTTCCTCTCCCATACGCCTGCTTGGCGTAAAAATTAAAGGGTTAGAGAACATCTTAGATACCTCCCCAATATATTGGGATTTACCTGTTTGTCGAGGTAATGATAAATATAGAGTTCTATATTCTATTAAATCCTGAAGTGGCGATAAATGTAATCGAGGTGGTTGACCAATGATTTGATCAAACATATTATCCACAGATTCCAGAAACATCGGATTTCTTTTATGTGATTTATTATATAACATTATTCACCCTTGTTGATAACTGGATGGAGGTTTACGTTGCTTTACCATTAAGCTAATCCCTCAGCAAGAATATAGTAAGTTCACCCTTTAGCGTCAAGGCTGCAGACCCAGTGGGTATAACGAGTTATCATACTATATTCATGGTGAGGGATGCAGGATTCGAACACTGCATCTACGGCTCCGAATGCAAAATTTGTTGCTGAAACCATCCAAATTAATCGAAACGACCTAATTAAAGGTCGTAACGTGTGTTATTAAGAGTCTTCAACATTACGTTGTAAGGGGTGAAGTCCTCTAGATCGTTTGCAAGAACAGACTTCATAATAGCTGGGCTGAACCCAGAAACTAGAGCTGTTCCACGCTGATCAAACTTAACTGGCGCATTGTCATCTGCGTAAGAAGCATTCAAGTTCCAGAAAACCACGCGAGGCATGTTGTATCCGGCATTGATGAACTTACGAGCTGTCATCTGAAGAGCGGAGTCGTCGTGCTTTACGCAACGGTCGAACTGCATATCAGAAAGAATCAAAAGAACCTCTGGCATATCAGCTGGGTGAGTACGTCCCTTAACAGCTACATTTAGGATGTGATCCATTGCAGCGTTGAGGTTAGTATTCATCTGCCAATTAGCGGTAGACATCTGCTTCATCTTCTCTGAAAGAGTACCCTTCAAATTAACGATTTCTGGTGAGCCACTGAATGTCAAGAACAAGTCCTTGAATGCACCCTGGTTCTTATCTGCACAGTAGAGACCGAGGGAAACCGCTGCGAGAATTGGTGAAGGTCCAGTGTTGCCACCATAATCCCAACCAAGTGAACCCATTGAACCAGAAACATCAACCATTGGGAAGATCTTCGAGTTACCAATGAAGTTAGGCAATGCCTTCCACTGTTCGTCTGCTACTGCCGCATTACCCTTACCTACTGACTTAACAATATCGTATGGGTATACTGCTCCTGCATTGATCTTAACCTTAGGGTTAGAACGCTCGGCTACAGGCTTCTGAAGATCGTGAATGTAGGCAGAGTATGCCTCAGACGCGTTTCGTCCAAATGCCTTCTGGTAACGAGCAGATGCAAGTGATGGGATGTGTGAGAAATTAATCTTATCCCAGTTCTTTGCACACATATCAGTTTCAACAACGTTAGTTAGACCAACGATTAGCTTACGGTACTGACGAGGGGAAAGATCGAAAGCCTTAGTGAGCTCTACTGCAACCTTACCCTTACGTGGCATCCACTTAGCGCAGAGTGCGTTTCCGTCATCGAGTGCTTCCGCAATCATTGCGATTGCTGCACTACGGTTAGTTGAATCCTGGTAAACGAACAAGTCGTCCCAACGTCCAAGCAACGGAATCTTGTGCATGATGCTACCAGCTGCGACTGGATTAGACTTTTCAAGTCCAGCAAGAAGAGTACGGAAGGTCTGACGCTCACCGGCTCCACCGCGAATATCTCGAGCCCACATCAATACACGAAGTGTAAGTGCTGGGTCTTCACCGAAAGATGCTACAAATGACTGACTAATATCCTTACCACGGGCAGAACCTGCCTTACCGAAAAGATCTAGAACATTTGAGGAAGTGTTCTTTGGTGACTTCATTCCGTTCTTTGTACGTGCAACAGTGTTGTAGTCAAAGTTAGAAACGGCGTTTGCGAAAGTATTCATAATTATATTCCTATTCTGGTTTGATTTTGTTTTCGTTTCAAGAAAATTTAGTTGCTGAAACAAACCAATGTTTCATAATGTACTGGATTATGCCCACCGTGGGCTGAACTTTTCGAAAGTTTTGGCTCGAAAAGCAGGGATTGAACCTGCTAAAATTGTTTGCTGAAATAATCCATATTCTTTAGTCGTGAGATATACCAATGTCTTTAATATCGATAACAAACGGTTTTTGTTCGCCGTCAGAATCAACATACGAGGTGTATATAAATCGCTCTGGTGTTTGGTTTTTAAATCTTTTAGCGAGAGCTTCGACACCCATCACAAAGATCCATGCGAATAGGCCTAAGCCTATAAGAGCCATGACGAATGTCATCATAATTTAGTCCTCACATTTTGCTGTTGATTTACCTGGTCCTTCGGATTCACCGTTGTGATTTCCTCCGGCATTTTCTGCGTTGTTATTGTGTTCTGAATTACCTGGGGCATTCTGATCACAATTACCAAAGCCATTGTTTTCCTTAACCTTATCATCTATAATGATAATAACCGGAACTTCTGGCACAGTTGGCACAGTTGGTGTTCCTGGTGTTCCTGGTACAGTTGGTGTTCCTGGAACGGTTGGTGTTCCTGGTACAGTTGGTGTTCCTGGAACGGTTGGTGTTCCTGGCACATGTACCACACCTGGTGGTAGAAGACATGCTTGATCATCTTTAATCAAAAAACCTTCTTTAGTGTACATTGGAACAGTATCTAAATTACTACACGCACCTTTTGGAGCGCATGCTGATAGAACTAAAGCGGCGCCGGTGATGATGCAAGTATGAAAAACGAGGTTCCTAAATATTGGTATAATCATCTTATTCATTTTATATTCCTTTATTCCCACCGATTAATTTATAATAGTATTGTACAATATAACGTAAGGGATGTAAACCCCCTATTTTTGTCCAGGGGTCCAATAATCATTCATTTTCTCTTTATTCTGCGATGCGAGAATATCGAATTCACGTTTGGCTGTAATTTCTTCAGTCGTCCTATTAATAAAACGCCTAGTTTCCATGTCGGTTTCAATTCCGGAAGGAAAATATCTCCACTCCCAATATTCACCTAAAACCCATTGATCTGTTGGTTTATAACCGAGCAATTTAAAAAACCAATTAGGATGTGTGGTAATAGTTACCTCAGATTTACTTGGATCTGATTTAGATTTTTTAAAGTGTGTGACTTCACGTTTCATAATAAATCCTTTTTGGAGCGGGTGAAGGGTATCGATCCCTCGTCTACTGATTGGCAACCAGTCGTAATAGCCATTATACTACACCTGCATTAATCGAAAATCGGTTGTTCTACCATCTGAAACGGTACAGCCTCGAAATCCTCTTTCATTGAACCTGACGTAATTCTCACGAAATACGAGATTGCTTGTTTTGCCCCAAATTCGGTTTCCCAAAGGGTTCTATTAGAAGATGTTGCACACCATTGCTGGGTTACTCTATCCCTTATTTTGAAGCATTCCATTCATAAACTCTTCTGCGGGCTTTGAGCCACGCTTGTTGTTACATTTATTACAAGCACTTGCAAGGTTTTCCCAATCGTCTGTACCACCCTCACATTGGACGATTACATGTTCGATTGTTGCTGAATTAGATTTTTTGTTTTCGGGAATAGTATCTATACCACACCAGCAACATTTCCAATTCTGCTCACCTGCAAGACGAACTCGCATATATGATTTTTTAGCAATTCTAAGACCAATCCGGCCATATTTGCCGCCATTGCAGCCATATTGAACAAGAAGTTCAGCTGTAGGTTCTTGATCAAAGATTACTGGAAAATCGAATTTCATTTTATCCCTAACGTTTCACGTAGATCCTTTTGCATATCCTCGCGTCCATGTTCTTTACCAACATTGTACGCAATATTTGAATATGTTGTAATAAGATGAAATACCTGATAAGCAAGTTGTTCCGTTTCTGCAGTTGCAAAAGCAATTCTAATAGTTTGTCCATCTTCGTATTTTTCATGTGTACTAATAATCCAACTTTTACTGTTGAAGTCCTCAGTCACATATTTAAATTTAGATACATCGATCATCGTTCTAGTACCACGAAATCACCAAAATACTCATCGAACGTTTTAATCAAGTTTTCATAATCACTCGATTTCATTCTTTCGAGAATTGTGTTGGTGGTTTCTTCATCGAATCCAACATCTCTTGCAAAGCCTTTTGCATATCCTAACAGAACGAATGCGTTGCCGTCAGGACCAGTTAGGTCGATTACGATTTCTTTGTTTTCACTTTTAGAACGAATAGTCATAGTATCTCCTTTTGATACTATATAAGTAAGGGTTTATTTTTGAATTTAAACCCCCTATTTTGATTTAATTCGATGTATATCATAATTAAATATTTCTACTTTACGAACATCAAACCATTTAAGATCCCTTTCATGGATCCAGATTTTGGGTCCGCTTCTGCCAAGGTATCTTCCGCCTAATTGATGTTGATGATAAATTCCATTATCATCATTATTAGGTCCACCAGTAATTTTTTTACATTTACCAGTTGGATTTAATGGATACCATGTGCTTCCATATTCATCTGAAATTCTATAATATATTTGTTTAACCATAATATAACCTTTCTGGAGGAGAACGGGATAATCGAAATCCACTGACTATCGCCAGCACTTAGCTTTCCAAGCGAGCAAGGTCACCTGACCCCTTCACTCTCCATTTGTTTAAGACTCATGAGTTTCGCTCTCTTTCATTTTCCCAAAATACTTCATTTACGATTATATCTATTTCTTTTTCTGTAACGTAATCACCACGATCACGACAGGTGGTAATGACATCTTTGATGTGTTTGGATGTAGGCTCATACAAGAGTTCTCTTAGAGCATCTCGAATTATATTAGCGCTTTTACTATCCATGGTTACGAAAACCTCCAACAATATGTAATCTTTCTTGACGGCTAAAATTAGCAGCGGTATGCTGTCTAGTCGTGTCAATGGTATAAAGTCTATTAATATTTAGTTTATGTGGTGTATATTCATTATCAAACATTACTGCATCTTTATCGGTCAAAACTGGTATATGAAATCTTGGTGTAGCATCTCGATGCATAGTGTAACAATATTTTGATTTCATCAACATAAATCTTGTTCTACCAAGAATAAAGTGTTTAGATAATTCATTATAAAGATCTTCTATATATGTACCATCATACCAGGAACAGAGATCTTTACATTCTGATTCTAGTCGAAGTCCATCTTCCCACGTATCGGCTTTAAAATTCCCGCCAAGACCACCACTAGTACTTATTAGTTGTTCTAGTGGATCTATCGATCTATCACGACAGGTAATTGCTATTTGTAATTCGTTTTCTTTACCTACGTACTCTCTCACGAGCTTATGAAGTCTTAGGATTTCATCTATGTCTACAATAAACGGTAGAGAGCTCATAAATAAGGGTTTCATGATGTAACTTTCTAATGGTGCTCACAGATGGTATCGATCCATCGTTTCTCCCTTACCAAAGGAGCGTAATCCCTTTATACTATGCAAGCGTTTTTGGTATCCGCAGCTGGAATTGAACCAGCGACCTCTTCGATGTCAACGAAGCGTTCTTCCCCTGAACTATGCGGATTTATATTGCTCAAAAAATCCGGCAGGGTAACTGCACGTTGATAATCCAACTCTTTGTTCGAATTCATCGCGTGAAATTTCTTCCGCCCAACTATTTTTATAATCTTTTCGGTTCCAACCGTCTGGATCCATTATAACAATTTTATTGTATTTTGGCTCTTTGTGCCAATCTTCTGATGATTTTAAATCAGCCATAATATATTCCTTTCTGGAGCCCCGAACGGAATTCGAATCCGCGTTTCCTCCTTGAGAGGGAGGCGACCTAGACCACTAGTCGACCGGGACATAATCATTTTGTTTCCTAATCAATAAACACTTTGAGAGTGCGATTGTCGTCTTGGAATGAAAGCGAGACGTTCTCAGCTTTCATGTTCGTATAAGCTCTGCCAGTTTTATCAATGACTTCTACTCGTGTTATCGAGGCAAGATCGTGAATTTCTTTTGGATCTGTCACAAAATTAATTAGATCCGCTTGAGCAGGTAATCCATTTAAAAGATTGGCTGCAACATATGCTGCTGCTTTGCCGCCTTCTAGATATTGTTCGAAGTCGTCGTGTGATCTGACGCCCCATGCACCTGGACCCTTGTCATGTATTCTACATGGATAATAGTCAACTAATTCTTTTGTCATCTTAAGAGCGTTCATGATTTCTTAACCTTAATAGGAATTGTTTTTCCCGTTGCAACTAAGTCGAACTCAACAATTTCAAAATCTGTTAAACTTTGACCGCGGTGATAACCACTAGCTTTTAGTGCTTTGCTTGCGCCGCCAGCGGTGTCCCACATATCCCTCCCGGTATTCATTACTCCCCAAAATTCTGGGATAGGCCATCTAGGATCTGCTTCTGCTGCGAGTTTATCTCTAATCTCTTTCTTAGATCTTATCTTATAACAATTCATAATATAATCCTTTGTTTGGTACTCGTAGAGAGATTCGAACTCTCACACCTTACGGCCACAGTGTTTGAGGCTGCTATGTCTACCATTCCATCATACGAGCATATTGGCTGAGGAACCAGGATTCGAACCTGGACTAATAGAGTCAGAGTCTACGTTTCTACCGTTAAAATATTCCCCAATATATGGACCTCAGTGGGAGAGTTGAACTCCCTTAAACAGGCTTCGTAAGCTCGTCACCAGTTCCGCTGGACCAAGGATTAGTATTTGAAAATCTTCTCAACCGGATCCCATTCAGGATC
>Ga0222694_1000281_pt1 | contig 12469 bp, 14 predicted proteins | sample AntAcemetage1333_FD_181145 | JGI IMG/M metagenome (GOLD analysis project Ga0222694, IMG submission 181145) | Saline water microbial communities from Ace Lake, Antarctica - #1333 | ecosystem: Environmental > Aquatic > Non-marine Saline and Alkaline > Saline | place: Antarctica: Ace Lake...
CTCAACTTGACCGTCATGCCATCTAGCTATTACCTTCACAATGTCCCCTTCGTAAATCTCCACTCCTTTTGAATCCAAAAGACCTGTTGACTGGCACAAGGTTTCCCAGTCTAAATATCCGCAAATATCAGAATATCCTTTTTGATTTATTTCCCAGTAAACCCACTCTCCTTTTTTTTTCTCTTTCGTGTTTTTCAGCATTCTCGCTCGGAATTTGAATCTTGATTGTTTCATTTTTAAAAAATTAATTAATAATTATTTTTCTTCTTTCGCCATTGGTTAAAGATAATGCTCGTATTTCTTTTTTCCACACCGGTCGCATTCCCACAACATAAGTTTTTTATTCATTGTCCACGAGTGAAGACCGAGAAAGCAAAGTAATTTTTTTATATTAAGGGGGTTATTATTTATTAATCTGTTAGATATATTATATCATATTTTGACGAGAAAGTAAATAGCTAAAGTTTTTTTAATTTATCAAGATCATACTTAAGGCAAATGTCTCCATCGCTCATTTCGAACTGCCAGCCCCATCCATCAAAATTAGCTTTTATTATGACTATTTGATGATGGGTGAATATTGTATGATGGTCTCGCTTTTGGATAAATACATCTCCGATTTTGTAATCTGATATTGGTGTAGACATTTGAATTTGGTTAAATAATTATTTTAAATTTCATTTTTAAGTTTTCTCATATCCGTCGCCAATAAAACGATTTTTGCTTCTTGTCCGTTGAATGATTCCTCCCACGGTTTCTTTTGGAACACTGTAATTGTTCCGAACGGACGACCGAAGGTAATGACAGTATCTTCATTTATATTTATTGTTTTCGACATTTTAATAGTGGGTTAAAAAAAAGTTGAGATTAATATCTTTTAGGCATCAAAAGTCCGAGCATTCCCTTTTGTCTTAGAATAATCGGCTGACCTTCGTCCCTCAATTCAATTTCGACTGTGTCATCGAATTGTTGCAAAAGCTCGATCAACTGTTTCGGATTAATTTTAACTTTCGCTTTTGGCGCATTCGTCGGGATAGTTTGTTCATATTGCGGAAAGCTATTTTCGTTCGCCAAATTTGTATAAACTATTTTTGACGCAGTTTCCAAATCAGTCGTCGCAATCTCGACACTTTGAATTTTGTCTTCTTCATCTCGTGAAATATTTGAAATTATTGCTTCGTCCAAAACTGGGAGCGTACTGTTTTTATTGAACTTTTGCTTTTTGAGCAATTGGCTTGCCGAGATCACAATTTCGTCATCATCTTTCAGCTCAACTGGATCACCCGACCCGGGGATAATCGGAAACTCGTCCGCGTCCAGTCCGGTGCGCTCGACCTTTAACATTTTGTACGAATCAGTCGCGACATAGTGTGTCGGGGTGATTAGAACTCCGGACAGAATCGGACGAACTCCATCTTTTGCGGCTATTTTGGCGACCTTTAATAGGTCGGCGGTTATTGTTTTCATTTTGTGGGGGTTAAAAAATGAATTGAAGCCGCCGAGTGATCGACGGCTCGGATTCGCTTTTTATGCTGCGAGTGCCGTGTCGATTGCGTCTTTTAATTGTTTTTGCGAGAATTTTTGATCGCGACCAAGTGAAGTGCGAACATCATGGAAGGTGGCATTGCCACGGTTGAGGTCGCTTATTCTGCGGACACGAATGCAAGCGGGGAAGCTCCGATAAGTTCTACTCCAATTCCCAACTTTTCCTGTTCCGACTCCGCAGATTACGCACCCTCGATATTGCGCAATCTCTTCGTCTTGTCGAAGCGTGGACGGCTGCGGATTGTTCGCATGATAGTACGGCACTAGTTTTGTGTTATTCATCTTTAAGGGGGGTTAAATTAGAGTGGTTAATCACTCACGCAAGCCGTCAAGTTGGCGGCAAGCGTGAAGGGTTAATCTTGTTTTATTCAGATGCAAATTTTATTATTTTGTCAACTCCCCACGCGTTTATCAACACCCTTACAAATCCTTTTGCGTCATATTTTCTAGCGTAATTAGTTCTGCTTAATCGTTTCCCGTTAACAGTTGGAAAGAAAAAAGTTTTAGTTCCTTTTATCTTTCTGTTAATTTTGTAGTTAAGGTTTTTCATTTTTTGGGGGGTTAAATCGTTCGGGAGCTCCGAACTGATTAAGTCTATCTTATATTATATTATGCCATTTGTCAAGCCTTTGTAAAGATGAAATTATCCTTTTATTTTAAGCTTCTCCAGAAGTAAACTAATTTTGTGAACACTTTTTTTATTTTTTGAACAAAACAATTGTACGGGAAAAACTTTACATCGTCAATCATTTAGGCTATACAAAATTAAAGAAAGTGTTCTAAAATATTGTTCAGCCACCTCAAAAAGAGTCGGTCAATATGCCCGTGGGACAAGAGGGGTCAAAGTGTGATATAATTAGTATATATAATTAGTTTAAATAATTCGTTCTAAGAATTCTTTTTAAATAATTATTTAAAAAAAATACTCTTTTAACTCTCCCCCTTAAATATAATTAGTTTAAATAATTAGTTGTGATAATTAGCTTTAATATTTCGTTAAACGAATTATTCATGAAAATTTGTTTTTCAGAAAAAAGGAGGTTGTAGGGAGAAAAAGAAAAGAAAAGGGAAATAAAAACACTTAGTTTAAACGCAGAATATTGTTGATCGAATTCTCAGCCTAGATACTTAACGCTATAAGAACATTCGAAACAAAAACTCATTATTTCTCTTTTTTCAGTTTTAAAACAGTATTATCTCATCTAATAGCCTAGGGGGGGGCGGGTTTACAAAAACGCTGGAATGTGTTAAAATAATGAAATAATTGAAAAAAAAGTATTGTAGTGTGAAATTGACACTACTTTATTTTGAACAAAAACACATTGAATAAAACAAAAAAACAAATGAAAAGTCGAATCGATGTCAGCTTTCCTTCAGGCTTAAGACTGGATGATGCAGAATGTCTCTTCGATGAAAGATTAAAGCAACAAACAATAAATAACATAGTTACTAAAAATCAAAACACAAATGAAGTTTAAAGAATTACAAAACGCGCTCCTCAAACTTTTTGCAGAGGTTGGATTCACAGAAAGCAAAAATAAAGATGGCTCAAAAACAGTCGCATTTGCTATTCGAGAAAAGCTGAAAAAAGGAGTCAATCCAAAAGCAGCAAAAGCTGAAACTTATTACCACGGTTTCAGATTCACAAAAGCTGAATTGAAAGAATTGGAGTTAGAAGAAATGACACAAAGAATCCAGTTTATGTTTGACAGAGTTATGCAAGATTTTAAATACGAAAAGACAAAGAAAGCAATTGACAAAGTAGCGGAAAAGGTTAATGAAGCTCCAGCGGAAGATGCTTGCAAAGAAGGATAATTATAAAATGACAATATGGATAAAGAGACAACGACACCGAAAGTAGTAGATGGTCGAGGAGGCAAGCGGGAAGGCGCTGGTCGACTAAAGGGCGGACAGAATGCTGCGACGATCACCAGAAAGAAAGCGGAGGCTGCGCTGCAGTTAACGATCATGGAGCGAGCCGGTGAGATCCTATCTAACCAATTGCAACTTTCAAGAGGTCACTCATACTTGTTCCGAATTGACACCAATGGAAAAGGACAGAAACAAAAACCGGTCTTGGTAAAAGACGAGCAAGAGATTATCGATTATCTCTCACGGCTCGAAGAAACAGAAGACAAGGCAGAAGCAAAGCCGGACTCTCATTATTACATCACAACTGAGAAGCCAGACAATCAAGCAATTGTTTCAATGCTCGACAGGGCATTTGGAAAGGCGGTGAGTCGGACAGAGCTAACGGGAAAAGACGGAGCCGACATAATGGAAAAAGTGAAAGTTATCACAGTGACAAAGCCAGATGGTGCTGAACAAAAAGAAAATGAAAATACAACTGAAGCCGACACTGAAACAATACCAAGCGTGGAAACTGCTTAGGGACGAGACGACGAAGGATTTGTTTTTCGGAGGAGGAGCAGGCGGCGGCAAAAGCTGGTTAGGATGTGAACACTTATTAGCACATTGCTACGAACATCCCGGCATCAAGTTATTCCTTGGAAGAAAAGAATTGACACGGTTAATGAAATCTGTTTATGTAACATGGATGAAAGTTTGCGCTTATCACAATGTGCCAAAAGACGACTGGAGGCTTAACGGTCAATATAACTATATAGAGTTTAAGAATGGAAGCAGAATAGATCTATTAGATCTTGCATACAGTCCACAAGATCCATTGTACGAAAGGTTCGGATCATTGGAATATACGCAGGGATGGATAGAGGAAGGCTCGGAGGTTAGCTTCAAGGCTTACGATGTGTTAAAGTCTCGTGTCGGACGACATAGGAATGACGAGTTCGGAGTGAAGCCATTGATAATGGTCACATGCAATCCACACAAAGGCTGGATATATAACGAGGCTTATAGACCGTGGAAAAAAGGAGAGTTACCAAGGAGAACAAAGTTTATTCAATCTCTATATAAAGATAACCCTCACCACAGTAAAGATTACGAAGAGCAATTAGTAAATATTAGAGACGACGCACAGCGTCAAAGATTGATGTACGGAAATTGGGAGTTCGATGACGATCCGGCGAGACTAGTTGAATACGAAGCAATTTGCGAGGTGTTTGACACTAGGTTAAACGAAGACAACACTAAAAAATATTTGACTATTGATGTCGCTAGACAAGGAAAAGATAAATCTGTTGTAAGGATGTGGCAAGGGTGGCAAGTGAAAAAGGTTTGGGCATGGGACAAGAACACTATATTGCCCACCGACTCAAACAAGCCCGCGTTGACAAGAGAAGTTAAAAAGATTTGCAACGAAGAGAAGATACCAAGAACACAGGTCATTGCAGATGAAGACGGAGTGGGCGGAGGATTCGTAGATGCCTTCAGGTGCCACGGATTCATAAACAACTCTCGACCAGTCCAGCCTGAAGAATCGGAGAAAGATAAAAACAAATTGCTGAACTATGCGAACCTCAAAACTCAATGTGCTTATATAGTCGCCAGCAAGATAACGAACAGGCTGATCGGAGAAGATCAAAACGAATACAAAGAGGAGACGATGCAGGAACTTGAGCAGCTCAAAAGGGCAAAGATAAACGACGAGTCAAGAGTCCGGCTCATGTCGAAAGACGAAATGAAAGAGAACATCGGACGAAGTCCAGATCATCTTGATACATATATTATGAGAGCTTGGTTTGAACTCAACCCTCAAGAAGGAGGGGAGAATGACGAAAAAGAACACAGCCGGGCAATGGACGACTTCCTCCAAGAGTGTCAATTGGAGGATGATGAATAAATTACAAAAAAATGAGTCAGGAAAAAGAAGACAAACTTGTCGAAGGAGATCTCGAAGATAAAGATGTAATGGCAATGCTTGCCGTCATCGAACAGGATCAAATTTCATATGTTAATAGGCAAGATGAAATTAGAATGCTGAGAGATTATCGGAACAAACCGCTCTCGGTTAAGAAACCAAAGGGAAGCAGATATACGGAATCGTTGCAACCAATTCAGATTGTAAACAATGTCGTTAGTAAACTGTGTCGTCCATCGTTATCATATTGGAGCAATGGATTAGATCCAAAGATCGCTCAGGTGGTCAGAGATGGTGTTAATACGGTAAAGGAACTCGGTGGATTTACGGCAGTGCTCCGAGAGAAACCTAGCCAGTACAGGGACGCAGTATCTTATGGTGATGGGTTTTGTAGGATTGGATATGACGAAGGTGCAGACTTTCCAATTACTTTCGACAATGTAATGCCGGACAGAATCTATGTCGATTCGAATGCAACTATTATGCATTCGCAGAATCACTCAAGATCTGTTACAAGAATAGTCGTCATCTATACATACGATAGAGATCAGGCAAAAAGTCTTTATCCAGGTGTTGATTTTGGAAAGGGTGAGATTCCAACATCGAGGAATGCTATAAAGGATTTCGATAAGACAGAGGAGCAAGATTCACAAGCAAGAGGCAGAGAAGTTGAGATAGCACATTACTTTGACATCGGAGGAGATGAGCCAATATATTTAATTGTTGCTGGATCACAAGCAAGTGTTATCGACAAATGGAAAGGCGAAGATTATCCATTTACCAATAAGAAAGGTAATCCAAAGATTCCAATTGGTCACATGAGGGGTCCAATAGATTCGGACGAAGGATTCTTTAATAAAGGTTATCTTCATCTCTTCTATGGATACATGATAGCAAGACAGCGTTTATTTAATAAACAGTTCGGTCAAGGCATCAGAGCAATGACAGACCTAAAGGTGCTGAACACTGGGAAGATGAAATCAGGTGTTGCTTTGAAACGAATCAAAGACGCCAAACGAATGGCAAAGAATGGAGAATCAGCCATTATAATCAATGACTCAGGTGAGCAAATGGAGGTGTCGAAACTGGAAGCTCAACAATTTGAAGAGAGCCTGCAGCGCCTAGAAGACAAGTTTGACAAAGAGGTAAAACGCATGAAGATTAATCTTGATGCGATTAGAGAGCAGATATCGACAACAGCAACACAGATTCTTTCAGAGGCTGAAGTTGAGGACGAAGCAGCGGCAGATTTTGTCGACAGAAACACAAGTTTCTTTCGTTTCATCGACGACATGATTATGGATTTAATCCGTGAGAATATTTCTCCAGATGATCCAACACCAGTTCGAACAAGTGTCAAGGTTCCAAAAATTGTTAAGGACAGAGAGGGCAAGCCGCTATTAAGCAGTACCGGGAGAACACAAGTCGAAAGAGATCCTTTAGGAAATGTTGTCGAAGAGACAATGAATGGAGTGACACTTGGTAGCATCCAAAGGCTTCTCGTTAAATACACCTTCTTCACAGAGGTAGACACTAAATCGGGAGTTCGTCAAAAAGACACATTAAAAACAGCTCGTGCCTTTCTCGGACTCAAAACAGCACCGAATCCAGCAGTTGCAGCACTCGCAGCACAAAAGATCGGAGAAGCAAATGATCTCGATATTCCTAGCGATGTATATAGTTCACAGCAACCAGTACAACCAAATCAAGGCGGTGTTCAATCGGCAGCGGATCAGGCACTTAACGGAAATTTACCATAATAGAAACGATAACAATATGAAAGATTTAACAAACTCAACACCTTCGACGAAGCCTACTAGGACTCGTTGTGAGGTGTGGTAACGGACAAGAGTAATGGGATACCTCCGTCCAGTCACAAACTATAACGTCGGAAAGAAATCAGAGCACTATTCTCGCAATCATTTTTTAGAAAGCAAGATAACAAACAAATGAAATACATTTTATTTACAACAACATCGTGTCCGAAATGTCCAGCCCTCAAAAGGTTCGTCGAAGACAATATTTCATTTGATGGTGAGGAGCTCGACAACACAGATTCAGACTTTCTTGACAGGGCAAAAGAATTGAAGATTGAAGCCGCGCCAACATTGGTTATATTCAAAGGAGACAAAGAAATATTCAGAGGAAATGAAATACAGGAGGTGAGGGAATTCTTAAAAGAACAAACAGCTTAATGACAGATCAACTTAGTACCATATCGGACAGAGAGAAAAGGCAAACACACTCGATTGAGGATGTCGGAAGGGTTCGATCATTCATGAAGAACAGCACAACTATCAAGCTGTTTGCGAGGGTGTCAAGACAAGCTGGTTCTGAATTAGAGCTATGCAGAGACAAGATACTTAGAGAGTTCCTTTTAAGAGGAGGCAAAAGCTCGGACGATCTCGATACAGCAATTGAGGTCACAAAAATGTTTATAGATATATTCACAGACTGTGAGGAAACAATTTATGAAGAAGAAAAGAAGGACGAGGCGTCCGATGGTGAAGACGACGAATAATTTCGTCTTTATCTCGGAAATCAATTCCACCAGAATCACAACTTCGTGATTCTTTAACCACATCTCGCTATGTCTAACGAAGACCCAGCAGCAGCTGAGACTGATGAGGATCAGTCCACCAAAAGCGGCGAAAACGAAGACCCTAAAACCACCGACGCTACCCCGTCGACTGAGGGGACGGAAAAGGAGAAAGAGGTAAAACTCATTGAAGACGAACCAACTAAAAAGAAAGAAGTTGAACTCGAAGATGACAAGCAGCCTCATAAAAAAGATGCTAACGAAAAACGGACTGAAATAGTTGACGCTTACGCGGAGAAACTAAAGGATCCGGATTTCGACCAAGAGAAGGTTCCCAAATGGGTACTGAAAGACTTGGGGATTGGAGAAGGAGATCCAGCCAAGGTTGCAAAACCAAAAGCTGATAAAAACGAATTCAGTTCAATAGAAAAGTGGGAAGCAAAAAAGCTATTCGATAATAACAAATCGTTGTTAAAGAGTTTACCTCTAAAACTTCGAAATGAACTTACCGAGAAAGCTAATGAGCTTAGAACAGACCTAAACGTGCCAACTGCCAAAGCTCTAAACCGCGTGCTACGCGAAGCTGAAGGAAATATAGAAAAAGAATTAGGACACGCAGCAAATCGTAAAACTGGATCAGTACTGCCGAAAGCAAGCGCTCAAACAACGAAAGGTGTTGTCACGGAAGAATCCTTGTCAGAGTTAAGCCAAGCTGATTACAACAAAACGATGGAAAAGGTCGATAAAGGGGAGTTGAAAATCCAACAACCTGGATAGGATTTTTAATTAATTTAAACACAAAATGGCTAACACTATTATAACTGAAGCCCTCTTGCAGAAAGAGGTCATTCGGTTGAAAGACAAAAAAACGATTATCAAACAGATTGCTAACACAAAGTTTGAAGGTCAATTGAAGCAGCAAGGCGACACAGTTTCTGTCCAAACTTTCCCAGACACATTTGGTGTCGTCGGTGGAACAGCGGGCGATGCTATCGTTATCCGAGACTGGGCAATTACTAAAGAACAGCTTACTGTAAACGAGGTGTTTCAGAATGGCGCGAAGGTTAAAGATATTGAAGAGATTCAATCTAACCTTGCAATTCGTTCGAAACTTGCAGCGCGATTTGCTTATGCATCTGCGAATAACGAGGATCAATTTGTTGCCTCTCTTGTCACACAAGCATATGCAGACAATAAACTTCAGGATCGCAATCCTTTGACGCTTACATCGAGCACGACTTATAGCGCTGTTACAGCACTCAAACGTGTTCTTTCTCAGCAAAACGCATTCGAATCTGGCATGCTGTTTCTCAGCCCTGCCATTCTTGAGAAGATCAAACTGGAAGATATTCTTGATTCTTCAGACAAAGGACTTGAGATTCGTCTTAACGGACGAGTTGGTAAAATTGATGGTTTCGAGATCATGGAAACTAATAACTTACCACATGTTGTCACTTTGACGGTTGACACAATTCCTGTTGCAGCTAACACCATGTCAATCTCTGGTTTGGAACCAGACACTGCTTCTCGTAATGGATTCAAAGAGCGAGCTGTTGTGTTCACCTTTGTAGCCGCTGCTTCTGCCGCTGTTGCTGGTGACATCGCAATCGGTGCTAATGTAGCTGCGGCTCAAGTTAATCTTGTCAACGCAATTAACGGTACTGGTACTGCAGGTGCAACCACATACATCGAAATTGCTGAGGCTGATCGTGCCGCTTTGAAGAACGCATTTATCAAAGCAGGAACGACATGGAGCGCATCTGACATCATTAACATTCAGTCTTCCCGCACTTTGACTGTTGCAGAAACATTTGGTCCAGCAACTAATATTTTCGGCTCTGATGCGACACTCATGTTCGCAGCTGATCGTGAAGCGATCAACTTTGTTTCTCAAATGGACAAATTTAAAGTTAAAGATTTGACCGACTCCTTCGCCGCTAACATTCTCCAAGAGAAAGTTTACGACGGAATTGTTTTCGCTGAAAACAGTAAAGGTCTCGCTACAATCGAAATTGCAGTTTGATGACGAATAAAAGGGGCACCTTCGGGTGCCTCTCAATTTTTTATTAAATCCACACTATGCCTGTAGAAGAATGTCCGTTCAAAGTCGGTGATCGAGTTTTGGACACAAAGTACAATAAGCTTTTTGTTTTCACGGCGGTACAAGCGAAAACTCCAGCCCTTTATTGTAATAGCCCGTACGGTTTCGAGCGGTTTGTTGACGCAGACAGTTGCGCAAACCCAAATGATGTTCAGCCACTAAAGGCAGATATCACACCACGGGTGGTGAAAGAGAAAGTCAAAAATGAAGCTATCCCAACTCCAGCGGAAAACGAACAAAAACTTTTGCCACAGGTTGCAGCAAGTATTGCATCGAATGTGCCAGTCGTGCCAGAAGATGAAGACGACGAGGAAGATGCGGAGGACGAACTTGAGAATGAAATCGCCGAGGAGGAAGCTGAGGAAAGCGACGACAACAAAATCACAAAGAAAGATCGAAAAGAGAAATAAACAATAACTTTAAAAACTATGTACGCAATTTATCCAGCTGCTAATTATGTAGCAATAGTCACTAGCGACACGGCGAAAATACAATTTGACAGTCGCAATGTGCAAGCAAGAGGAATCTATGTCGGAGTGACAGGGAATATTACCGTGGTCGATCCAAAAGGAGCCACGGTCGCATTCTTAGGCGTTCCAGCGGGAACAGTCTTGCCTATCAGCACAGACCAAGTTATGGCTACAGGGACGACTGCAACAGACCTCGTTGCCCTTTTAGACAATAACGAACAATTAAACTAAAAATAATGTTTCAAGGACTTGCAATAGCTCTCGGAATTTCACCCATATTTGGTTCTGGCGACAGTACTGATATGGGAGACCCGGATTATCTTTTTCAAGATAGCCAGCGGGTGCTTTTCGAAGATAGCATTATTTTTGAATTCAATAATTAAAAAAAATAGATATGGCTCAAAAACTCACAGACAGATCGGCGTTAGCTCTCCCGATTAGTACGGATATAGTGCATGTTGTTGATGATCCCGGTGGAACGCCGACAAGTCACAAGGTGACGCTTGCCGACCTTTCGAAAGGATTGGTTGGAGCGAACATTCCTGGTTCTATTTCTGCAGCAGCTGCAATAGCTGACGACTCGCTAGTTAGAGGCGACGGAGGAGCAAGTGGTTTGCAAGATTCTGCGCTCACTATTAATGATGTCGGAGATATAATTCCAGATGTAGACGCGACACAAGACCTAGGAAGCACTGCAAATACATTCAAGGACTTCCACTTTACAGGTGAAGACGGTGAATATGCTACTGCAAGACGGCTTTTACTTCTGCATAAAGATTATTCTGAAGAGGCGGCGATTTTGCCTTATACAATAGGCTCTGCTGTTACTGGTGGCGTTTGGACAATTACATTAACTGCCACTTCTCCGTCCGGAGATTTGAGATTTGTTTTAGGCGGAAAAGCATTACTTGCTCCGGCTAGCACCCTAACGGTCAACGCAACAGCGGCTGCTGGAACCGACGCAAGCCCAAAAACGGTTTATGTATATGTGCAGAATAATGGCTCTGATGTCCCCGAACTTGTTGCGTCGAATGTAAATCCAGCGGGAGTCGTCACGCACGCTCATTGCGCCAACTATAAGGCGGGCGCGGTCGGAGCTTCTGCCGTGAATATATACGGAAAAGCAGAATCAATAGTCGAGATGTATAAAATGGCAACAAATGTGTATCACCGCTTTTTCGCGCAAGGTGCGCTTTACCAGTCGGGGCTAGATGTCACTGCGACAACGAGCGATGTAACTATCGCGACTGGAGATTACGAGCTGATTTTCGAGATGATTACGACAGCTCAAAAGCAAGTTTCAGCTGACGGCTTATTCTATATAAAAAATGACGGAACTTATAACGAAAGCACCGACTTCTCATTCGGTGGCGAATATAGCGACGGAGTTGCGATTGCTGACGGGAAGAGCTTTAATGTCGTGCTCGGTGTGATGGAAGACGACACCACAAGAATAATGGCACTCGTCCAAACAGGCACGACCGAACAATACGGAGATTTCAACAAAGCTTTCGAGGACAAGAAAAATCAAGCAGTTTATCAGCCGTCCGATTCGTTTTTGAAAAGTATTTTTGTTCCAGTTGCACGAATCGTTGTCGATCGAAGTGGTGCGACTTATTCGCTCGAACAATTTGACGATGGTAATTATTACCAAGACTTGAGAGGGACGGTCGGAGCAGGTGGAGGAAGCTCACCAGCCGTCGGTGCGCCCGCCGGGTCTACATATATTTTACAGACGGCAGATGCTTCATTACCAAACAGCCAAGACATTGACAGTCTCACTGACGGTCTTTTGAAGCACACAAACGGAGTGTTTGCACAAGCTGTTGCGAATACAGATTATTTAACACCGGCGTTAGCGTCCTCTCTTGCGGACGGCTCAACAGCCACCACACAAACAGCAGCCGACAACTCAACGAAAGTAGCGACGACAGCGTATGTGGACGCAGCGGCGGGAGGAAGCGCAGTGGCTGCAATGACTCTCGATGTCACCCTCGGCGAAGATGTATCATCGGGCGACTGGCTCTATCTCAAAC
>Ga0222694_1000284_pt1 | contig 12384 bp, 12 predicted proteins | sample AntAcemetage1333_FD_181145 | JGI IMG/M metagenome (GOLD analysis project Ga0222694, IMG submission 181145) | Saline water microbial communities from Ace Lake, Antarctica - #1333 | ecosystem: Environmental > Aquatic > Non-marine Saline and Alkaline > Saline | place: Antarctica: Ace Lake...
TATTTCATTTGTATCTCCATCAGCGTTAGCTTTAGTATCAGCACCTAAATAAACAGAAGTAGTAGAAGTCGCATTTGCAGTAGAACCATCAGCTATATATCTTCCTGCTTGATATCCATTAGCTGTGTTATTATTTCCTGTTGTGTTTGAAGATAGAGAATACGTTCCATTGGCTGTGTTTCGATATCCTGTTGTGTTGGAATATAGAGAAGCATATCCATTAGCTGTATTAGAAACTCCTGTTGTGTTTGAATATAGAGATTGATATCCATTAGCTGTGTTATAATATCCTGTTGTGTTTCTATAAAGAGATTGCATTCCATTAGCTGTATTAGAAACTCCTGTTGTGTTTGAATATAGAGATTGATATCCATTAGCTGTGTTATTATAACCTGTTGTGTTTGAATTTAGAGAAAGATATCCAACTCCAGTATTATATGAAGCGTGATAAGTCTGAGTTGCCGTTGAACCCATAGTTAAATTACCAGCACCTCCTATAAAAGTATTAAATCCATCAGTAGTAACCGTCCCATTATCTCCATAATTAAAGTTATGAATAAAAGGTGTAGCTCCTTTATAGATAATACCATAAGGAGTAGCTCCTGTTGTCTCAGGTAATTCAAAGTTTTTAGTAATTTCAAGTTGTTGAGAAGGGTTAGTAATTCCTATTCCTACATTTCCATCACTTCCCTGCACAAACAAAGCATTAGCAGCACCAACACCCTCCACTCTAAAATCAACATCAGCACCACTCTCATTTATAGTAACAGCACCATCTAAAGAAGTAATACCAGAAACTGTTAAAGTGTTTGCATTAAAATTAGTTGTATTTATTGTAGTAGTTGTTCCATTAACTGTTAAATCTTCAGCAATAACAAGGCTTTCAGCTAATTCTAAGTTAGTTCCTACATAAGTTAATGTTCTATCACTTCCTCCTAAAGCAACATTAAAATCATCTCCACTAGCATCAGTTAATAAAAGGACTTCATTACCAGAAAGAGATGTATTTACTACTCTACCGTAAGTAGAACCATCTGGCATTTCATCAAGATTTACTTGGTCAGTACCAGTTCCCCAATCAATTTCACTAGATTGTACACTATTTGGTAGCAATTCTTCAGGTAATTGAGGATTCCTAAATCCAGCTACGTGTCCACTTGTTTGCATATTATTTTATTTACCTGATAAGACTGCCTTTACAATTATAGTTCCAAAATCAGCAGAGCCGTCTTCCTTAACTGATACTCTACAAACCTTGTTTGATATTGGAAGGTCTAAAGGAAATTTATATACAGTTCCACCTACTGCTCCTTTAAATCTATTTTCATTTTGGTATAAATCTGTATAAGCTGTACCTACACTTTGAACAGTATACATATATAGATCTGTTCTTTCGCTTCCTGTTTCAATTTGTATATAAAGATTTCTATCTGTTTCACCAGTTTTAGGTGTATATGTCATTTCCAGATTCAACTGTACCATTCCCTCTATAACGAAATCGTGTGTGTTACCAGCATAACTGGCTGTCAATGTTTCAGCATCTCCAGATTTGCCTATGATGTAATTATTATTTTGTATTGGAAAACTTAAACTCATTTTATTTTTTATTATGTGTAAAATAATTTATAATTCTTCTTATAAAATTTTTCTTTTTAATTTCTTTTGGTTCTATTATTTCTTCTTGTTCTTTTTTATATAAAACTTCCTTTTCAATTTCTTCAACCTTATTTAAAATATTATCAAAAGAATTATCTTTAAATCCATCAATCTTTTCTTTTACTAATTCTAATTGTTTTATTCCATAGTCATTAACCTCTTTATCTATATTTTCAAAACTTTCTTCTATATATTTATTAAACTCTAAATCATTTCCTTCAATACATTCTTGTTTATATTTTTCTACTTCTACTCCTATAACTTCAAAAGCATTATCATAAAAAGCCTTTAATTCTTTTTCAAGTTTACCATATTCTTTTTGTCTATATAAGCCTAACTCTAGCTTAAAATCTCTAATCTCTTTTTGATCAGGCTTCTCAACTTTTTCTAAGTAGTCTTCCATATTCTCCTGCTTAGATGTATTTTTTAGAAATGAATATTGTTTTAATAAAAATATTCCAACTTCTTTATCAAAAGTTTTTTTGCTATTTGCTTTAATACTATATTTTAAACCATCAAATTCGGTATTAATGTCAGCACCATCTTTTGGATTTTCTATAGATATTTTATCGTTCATTATAATTTTTTAATTGTTATATGATACACACATTCTGCAAGTTGCAGATCCATCAGTTGTTATAGTTGATTTTATTTTGATAGCCATATAATTAGCAAACTTGTCAAGATGCCATATTTCATTTGTAGCAGTTGATAATGTAGTTGATACAGCTCTTGTTAAAAATTCTGCATTTGTATTTGCTACATCTTTAACCATCATTACTCCAGCTGTTGTAAAGTTTGTTCCGTCAACACTTCCTAATATCTCAAACTTAGTATTACCAGATGTATGTGTTGGTCTTAAAAATTGAAAACTAACAGCAACACTATTCTCTAAACTAACAGCTTCAGAAGTAGCTGTAGCTGATATTGCATTTATTGGTGTTAAACTTATTGTTTGCATTTTATTTTTTATTATTTATTTTTCTAGCTTCTCTAGCTTTTGCCATTCTCATAGCTGCCTTCTTACGACCTTCTGTTTTATAAATCTTTCCATTAAACTCTAAAGGATTTTTAATTTCAACTGGTTCTTTTATTTCAGTTGCAAGAACTTTATCTTCAATAGGTTCTATTATTATTTCTTCTGCCATACGTTTAGCTGAATTTAAAAGTTCTTCTCCCATACTAACTTCTGCTTCTTCCATATTAACTTCAACTTCCTCTACTACCTCTGCTTCAATAGTATCTTCTAAGAAGCCATATCTAAGCATTAGTTCTTCTGCTACCTCTGGTTGTACTTCAATAGATTTATGTGGTTCTATTATTATTTTAATACCACCTACTGAAACTGTTTCTATTGTATTATTTGTATCATTTCTTAAACAAGTCATATTTATTATTTATTTATTAAGGGAAATAGAGGGAGGGTTGCCCCTCCCAATAAACTATTTCTTATCGTCTTTTTTACCACCTACAGCTTCTACTTCACTTTTAAGATTTTCTAATTGATCTTTCTTAAGTTCTAAAGAATTTGCAGGAGTTCTTAAAATGTTCAAAACATTTATTAAACTTAACGCTTGTTGTTCTCCTCTTATTTGTGTTGAAGTAACTGCAGCAAGTAGGTAATTAACTACGTCTGCTTGTAATTCGTATTTATATAAGGGTTGATTTGACATATTGTTATAATTTATATTAATTAATTGTTTGCTTTTTTAAGCGACGACCTTGTTAAATTTAAGCTCTTGCCATTAATAGACTTTCCCAATGTGTAGCATCATATGCAATGAACATTCTTGAAGCGTTAGCAGCACAAGCTACTGCAGCATTTATTGAACCTTCATTTATATAAGAACTTGTTACAGGGAAAATGTCAATAGAACTAGCACCGTGATTGATAACCATAATAACCTTACCAGCTACGGCAACTGGAAGTGTTACAGCATCTCCATCTGTTGCAGCAACAGATACTTCTAATATATCAGCAGTAAAAGCTCCATCTCCTTGACCAGAGCCAACATCAGCTGTTACTCCAGCAGCAATATTTCTTTGCATTGGAGAAGCAACTACAACTTGACCAGAAGTTCCACCAGCAGTAACTGTTATATCTCCAGCAGCACCATCAGTTAAAACAATCTTAGGCTCATTAGCAGCAAGTCCAGCTGCAACTACTGCAGTAGAAATACTTAAATTATATGAACCATTAGACCCTAATACCATAGCAGCACCATCTCCAATTCCTAAGTGACCATCAGTTAGGAAGAATGATTCTTTTATAGAACCAGCAGTATCAACTCCAATCTTTACTTGACCAGATGTAGCACCATCAGTAGCAGCTTCAACCTCAAAAGTCATTTGACCATATAAGATTTTGTCTGAAGAAGTAGCTTCCTCTCCATAAGCAGCTAATTTAAATACTTGGTCTTGTGCAGCAGGAGTAGCTGAATTTTGGTATGAAGTTAATATAGAACCAACAGCAGTAGCAGCAGTAGTTTCAAGTGTAATATTACCAGAAGATAATGTTAAATCACCTGTAGTTAATGTTAAAGCATCAGTTCCTAAGGCTGTACCAGCCATAACTGTATTACCATCTTCACCTACAGACCAGATAGAAGCAGTACCAGTAGTATCATATAAATCAATATATTTACCACCAGCAAGTGTAGCTTCAGCAACTCTAATTTGTAAGGCATTACCAGTAGTCATACCAGTTGTAGTAATCTCAACTATACCAGTACCAGAACTTGTAACAGTTCCAGATGAAATAGCTTTGATAGCAGAACCAGTAGTTAAACTATTAGCAGTAACTAATATACCATCACCAGCAGTTGTTGCACTTGTGGTAACAGTAAGACCAGCTCCAGAAGTAGTAACTCCATCAGTAATAGCAACTTTACCACCACTTAAAGTTAAATCTCCATCTGTTACTGTAATATCTCCCTTAGTTAAAACAAGGGCATCAGTTCCTTCGGCAGCACCAGCAATAGTAACAACACCATCTTCGGCGATAGTGAAATCATTAGCAGCACCATCATAACAACGTAAGTAGTATCCACCACTCATTGTTGCAGCAGCAGTAGTAATAACTAAAGCTGTTCCATCAGTAAGACCAGCAGCATTCAAAGCTAAAAGTCCTGTGCTTCCAGTAGCAATAGTACCACTAGATTCTACAACTAAAGCAGAACCTGTAGTCAATCCATCAGCATTTATTTTTACAACATCTTGGTCAGTTACGCTATCAGCAGTAACTAACATTGCGTCAGCATCAGCAGTAGAAACAAGATTCAATAATTTACCAGTATTATCACCAGTTAAAACTATTAAATCTCCACTTCCTGCAGAAGCGTGTGTAATTGTAAATGCATCATTTGTTGCGTGTGACCCAGTAATAGCAAAAGCAGCTTCATCTATAGCCATTGTTTTACCATTATTGTAACAACTATCTAAAGTCATAGACCCAGCAGTTGTAGTAACTGAAGCCCAACCAACACCGTTATACGCTTTAACGGTGCTAGATGTTGAGTTCCAGATAAGGTCACCATCAGTACCTGTAGCAGGGTCTGCTGCAAATACTGGCAAATTTAAGGTTGCCTCTGAATCAAAATCTAATCCAGTTCCAACCGTTACATTTCCAAAATGTGACATTTATTTATCGGTTAAATTCTTAATATGTATCTATATACCTAAGTATATTTTCCTTCTACTTGATAAAGAGTAGAGTCAAAATAAGAATTGTTGATTAGCTAGAGTAAGCAACAGAATCTCCTTTAGATCCCCAAGTTCCTCTCCAATCTGACCACCCATATGTAAATCTCATAAAGAGTTTAGAATAAAGAACGTCAGTATCTTCATCTTGCCATTCAAATGTTCTAGGTTTTTCTCTCCACATAAAGTTTAATTGGTGATCGCTAGGAGAAATTAAGCTCCAAGCAGTATCAGAACCACCAGCTTCAGCACCAATCCAAGGGATAACAAGAGTATTTACTTTCTTACCCATATAGTAATTAGTGTCATTGTCAGAAGTTCCACTTCTTAATTCAGATTCTGTAATTTGCATTGCAGCTTTTTCTAAAGCTGTAGGAATTAAAAGCAAAGGTTTATCACCAATACTTATTAATTCTCCAACATCATCTAATTGAGTTCTTAATGCTTGAATACCTGTAAACAAATTAGTTTCTGTTAAAGGTATACCAGTAGAAGAAGCATTAGATTGTGCTGTTCCTCCGTCTGCTCTTGTATGTGATGTAGAAAATAAAGGTTTAGAATCTCCATAACTTGTATAAGCAGTATCATAACCATTTCTGAAAACAGAAAAAGCAGATGAATTTATTGTTCTCATAGCAGCTCTACCTAATGACATAGCTCTCTTATTGAAAATAGAGTATTGATCATCTTTGAAAAGCTCATAAGAAACAGGAATTTTTCTTTTAAATGTTTTTGGTGTATATCTAGTAGTAAAACCATCTTGGAAGCTAGATTCAGGTGTAGGAGCAGATTCTGAAGTTTCAGTAATTTGTCCTATACCAAATGCAGACCTATCTTCTTCAAATGCTTTTGAAGTAGCTAAGATATTGAACACTTGTGATACGTAATCAGGTAACATTTTAAAACCATCAAATACGTATTTTCTCAAATCAGGGACTAAATCTCTACCCCAATTCGCTCTAGTATGTAATGTAGACATAATATTATATTAATTGGAATATTAAATTAGTTATATACTTGTTTTTCGCAACATTTTACAATGACCTTTGATGTATCAGTTGGATGATTTTTTACAATCATATATTGCTCTGGTGTAGTTGTAGCAGATGTTTCGTCAAGCATTGTTGAATCAGTTGTATCAACACTTAAGAAGTAACCTACTTGATCAGATCCAGTAGTAGTACCTCTTACAGAAGCTGTACCAGAACCATCAGATAAAGTTGCTTCAATAAGCAAGTTGTCTGTTGGTACTACTGAAACTATGATTTTTTTATCGCTAGTGTTATCAGCAGCAGCAACATAAGTATCTCCATTTTGAGAGTTAGTATATGTACCGTCATAGTCTGTTGAGTTTGTAAGTTGGCTTAAAGGAATACCATCTTTAGATATACCTACAGCTAAACCATAAACTCTATCAGTAACTGCATCAGCAGCATCAGCTCCACCTTTGTTAGAAGCATATGATATTTTTATTGGATCTCCAACAGTAACTGTAACACTATTCAAGATAACTAAATCTTCAGCACCAGATAGTATGCTATCTGTAGTTTGCCAAATTTTCATAATAGTTTGTTTTATTAATTAAGTTTCTATTTTACTTTCTCGTGAATTGGGAGTTCAAATGTTTCACCAGTATCAAAGGATCTGTACTCTTTGGAAGATATTTTTCCTTTATTTATTACAGCCTGTTGGTTACCAGTTAAAACCTCCTCTCTTTCTTGTCCAGATAATTGACCATATGAAGGGGTATTTGCAATGGCAGCTTTTGCAGCCTCACCTATTGCATCTTTTCTCCCATCTTCTCTGGCTTTATCTATAGCATTGCCGTTTGAAAACTTGCCATAAGCCTCTAATAGATTTCTCTCTATCGCTTCTTTAGATGCTTTACCATAACTTTCTTTATAAGATGCCATCATCTTATACCAGTTCTTATCATCTAAAAGCTCTGAATGCTCATTACAAAAATCTTCTATAGCAATTCTTTCGTTTACTTTGTATTGGTCGTCTAGGATTCCCTTTTTAACCTCCTCTTTTATCCTAGAGATGTCTTCGTCTGTTCTATATTCTGTATATCCATCGTCTATATCTTTGGTTTCTTCTCCTTCCTTTTTATCAGAAAGAGTTTCTTTAAGCTCTCTTTTCTTAGATCTTTCCTTTGATAGTGCGTAGTTTAAATCCTTTATCTTTTGATCCCTTTCATCAAGTTCTTTTGGTGGATTTTCTTCTATGGTTTCTTCTTTGGTTTCTTCTGCTTCTTTATTATTTTCGTCAGAAGTTTCTAAAGTTTCTTCCAAGTTCTCATCTTGCTCATCTAAAGAATCGTTTGTTGGATCAGTTAAGGATTCTTCTACAGAATCTAAAACATTGTTTTTGTCAGACATATTTTTTTATTATTTTTAACTAAGATTATAAATCTTGTTTTGATTAATTCAACTTAACTTTTCAAATGGGCAAGTTAGCAGCCCTGTTATTTTATTTGTTAATTCCTTTTACTTCCATATCAACTTTCTCTACGCTATCTAAATCTTTAATCCGTTGATACTTAATGGCTAAGTCTACTAGGTGGAACAATTCTTCCCTTTGCCCCAGCAAACCGATATATTTTTTTTCCGATACACCTTCTGCCATTTGCCTCATTAAAGATAAATCTCTAATCGCCACGTATGATTTCCAACCTTTATTAGTAGAAAGATGATTCAAAAACTTCTTTTCTTCTATATCATTCCTATCATCTAGGCTTATGGTTTTTGAAAGTAGTTTTAATAATATTTTTCTAAAAATCATTTTTTAAGTAGTTAAATTTTTAATTTCATTATCTGTTGGTAATGATATATTCCCTTGGTTCTTACCAGACATCTGTCTTACCGTATTGCTTTGTCCAGTAGCCCCACGACCTGCTTGGTCTACTGTTTCTTCTTCTTGCTCTGGTTCCTTTTGCATCATTAATCTGTCATTATCTTTCTCATAAATTTCATTCAAGTCTTCAAACAATGCTTCCTTATTTACCATATCTGGGAATAGAGATAGAACATATTTTATATACTCAAGCTCCATAGCCATCTTAGTAGATTTAGAAGTCATATATCCAGAGTTCTTCACTATACTTATATCAACATCTAATTGTCTTATATAAGAAGCAGGAACTTCTAATATCTCCATATTAATTCCTTCTTCAGTCCTTTGAACTCTTTCTTCTTCTGCTATTCTATTTTTAGCATTTCTTTTATTACCAGTAACATTATCTCCAACTATTCTTATTTTCTTTATTCCAGTCTTACCATCTTCTAAAACAACATTATCAATTACAATTTCTTTAAAAGATTCTGTTATTTCATCTACACCCTTCCTCTTTAAAATTTCTACCTTATTAGGTTGAGAATAGAATTGTAATATATTAGGTATTCTAAGTTTAGCTTTCTGCCATACTAAATCCTCTAATAAGAAATTAAATACACCCATTAATATTCTAGCATTTTCTTCTGCAAGTACAACTTCTCTTGCAGTAGAACCAGAACCTGATTGCCCTTGCTGGGTAGCTGATACAGAAGATAGGTCTATATTCTTAGATACAAGTTCTAACATATTGAAATGTGAATTATCAACAGACTTTATTTGTAACTCCTTCATTGAATTAATATCTTCAACTGGCATTCTTCTTCCTGGAACTAATAGCTCATCTTCTACTTCATTAATAGTAGAATCAAGAATAGGTGGAAAAATAGATAAGAATGTTTTATCAAGAGCCATATTATATAATGTATTCAATGTATCTTGATCGGCTAACATTTTATCTGGTAAAGATTTACCATAAAAGAAACTAATATCAAATTTTTCAAATACAGTTTTTCCAAATGGATATTTTTTATGGTTCCAAGGGAAAGGTGTATCTTGCAATAGAACCCCATTAGCAATAATCAAGTATTCATCTTTAGGTCTATCATAACAATATAGAACTTCTACGCTATCACTTTTTAAATCTATTCCCCATTCTTCTTTATAGAACTCTGTTTCATCTTCTGGTGTCATTTCACCTCCAGCTTTTACCTTACTTACATTAGGATACTTAGAAAAGTTATGTAAGAATTCATCTTTCAACATTTTCTTTCTCCATATAATTCTAGATTGGTTTTGAACTTCAGGTTCATATATGTTCCAAATAAAAAAATCAGGCAAGTTACAAATCTCTGAATAACAATCATCATAATCTTTGATCGTCTTCACATCAAAAGTAACATCACCTGTTAATGGATCGTATGTTTTTATCTCCTTAATCTTTCTTTCAGCTACCTTGTAGCCCTCATATGCAATTACTGTTCCCTTTACAGCACAATCAAGTGTTTCATTAAAGTATTCCATTGAAGCATTTGACTTTACTTTAGACTGTACATAACAATCGTGAATAATACTAGAAGCTCTCTTGCTGATTTTATTCTTCGTATCAGTAGATAATAATTTAACATCTGGTGCTTGTAAGCCAATCTTAGCGAATAAAGCCATTGTTTTATTCCTAGTAGCATTTGAAAAAACGTGTGACTGCCAATCGTATTTATCAGTTCTAGGTGGTAGGTATCCATTAAATCTTTCTGTGGAATCATCTATATATTGTACCATAGTCCTGTTGTTGAAATATCTATATGGCTGATTCATTGTTTCACGCATTGTTGAATAATAGTCGTACCACTTTTTAACTTTATCTTTATTTATGTCTTGTTTCATTTTAATAAATTTTTAATTTAGTAAGCTATACTACTATTCTTTTGACTCCAATCTTTTAAAGAATTCTTGTCAAATTTAGGTTGTTTATATCTAGGTCTTATTAACATTAGCCTGTATAGATTTTCTCCTGCATCATCATCTACCTTGGAAGGTTTCCCATTATCATCTATTACCCAACTCATTAACTGTCTTATTCCATCTTTCTCTGTATTAAAGAAGTAAAGTGTTGGTTCTTCTCCGTGTTGTTCATCATAATGTAGAGCAGAACGTATCATTTGTATTCCTCTGTTCTTATCTTTAGAAGCAACTAGAGGTAATAACTGTTTCTTTGATTTCTCTCTTATATCAGTTATCATATTCTTACCAGTCTGTGGGTCATTCATTACTGCATATGGATCAATAATTACTTTCTGTGGTTTCTTTCCATTTAATTCTATCAGGATTGCTTCTACTATCTCCTCTATAATAGCTTTAATAAACATCATCTTAGTTATATACATCTTCCCATTAGGAAGACAAGCTAGAAATAGTATTACCCAAGGTTTCTTAGGGTGAGGATCAATAGCAACATACATAGTATAATCCTTTGGTATGGGAAATGGATTCACTATATGGATCTGTGGGTCAAGGTTATTAAGGATAAGCCCCTCTAAATGTTTAAATCTTCCAGTAATTCTTGCCTGTATTTCACCCTCGTCCATATGTGCGTTCCTATACTTCCTAATTAAAGACTGAATTGCTAATTCTGTCAACCCTCCGCATTCCTCTTTGTAGCCGTACCAATCCCTCTTGTGTTTTACATTATTATTAATTGGTAACATAAATTTCTCAACATCATCATTTAAAAATAATCCATCATAAGTCCAGGGTTCTGAAATAGGTGTAGTGGTAATCCAATAGTATCCGTCGTGATCTGTAAGTCCACGCTGTATAGAGTTATATTTATCTTTAGGAGGATTCTCATCTCCCCACCAGAAATGAAAGTTAGAACCTTCATACTTATCTGTTTCCTGTTCGTAAGCCATTATGTATAACTCACTTCCATTCTTGAATTTAAAATATATAGGAATACCTTGCTGATTTTTCTTAGGCTTCTCTGCTAGTTCTCCTTCTGGTATCAATCCTTTGAGCTTCTCCTTTATAACTAAATTAGCAGTACCAGCTAAACCAAATGATTCAGTAGTGATAAGTCCTTTTACTGGAGGTTCCATTGGAGTTTTATAATCTGGGTCTGTTCTTTTTAAAAAAGGTCTGTATCCTAAACAAAAAGATACAGCCTCTATAGCACCTATAGTAGATTTACCAGATCTATTAGAACCTAAAACGAACCTCTCCTTACTCTTACTCCTGAAATATCTCTCTTGGTCTTCATTAGGAATAAAGAAGTTTATAGAATTATGTTTAACATTATTGTCAAACAGCCCTATTAGATTTTCTAGTTCTTCCTTCTTGGTACTCATTTATAATATGTTAGAATCTATACTCCTATTACACCACTTTAAAATAATTATGTCAAATTTTATACACAACTTAATAACAATTCTTCTATTGTAAAATAAAATAAAAGGATTATAATGAAGATATCATTTTTACGTGCCATACAAATAGTCTTAACTTAGTAGTAACTGGCTTCACATCTACTTAACCTAGACTTAGCAGAAACGTTAGTGGTAGTGCCTACACCAGCAGAGCTGACTGGGAACTTCTAAACAAACAATATTAATCGTTTAAAGACTTTAAGCATAAGCTAATATGCGATTTAAAAGAATTATAGTGAGAAGTAATATAACAGGGTCACCGTATTACTCATATCATAACCTACTATAATATATACCGTGATTATCACACCTATGCTGTTAATATTCAGCTGGAAGTAAACACTAACTTAGTATTAAAAACACCTTTAAAGAAGGGGTTATTACTATGCTGCTGACTAATTAATATTGAGCGATACCTACTATAGACAATGTCATATGACAAGCCTCTTTTTTAAGGGGCGATTTTTATTTAGAGAAGACTATTGGCTAACCTTAGTCTTATTTGTACAAGTGGTTAGGAGGGGGGATTTGCTTAAGAGGACTGGATAGGATAGTTTCATTTCTTTTCCCCATCACTTGTTTTCCATTTATAAAACATAAATTTATCAACCTGTTAATAACTTGTGTATAACTTGTGTATAACTTGTGCATAACCTGTTAATAACTCTCAATAGCATTGAAAAGTATAGTCTAGCAGGTATTAATGATAATTATTCTAACATTATATAATATATTTGATATATATATAAACTAACTAGAATATTTAGTTTTATAT
>Ga0222694_1000287_pt1 | contig 12257 bp, 14 predicted proteins | sample AntAcemetage1333_FD_181145 | JGI IMG/M metagenome (GOLD analysis project Ga0222694, IMG submission 181145) | Saline water microbial communities from Ace Lake, Antarctica - #1333 | ecosystem: Environmental > Aquatic > Non-marine Saline and Alkaline > Saline | place: Antarctica: Ace Lake...
GCTTTATTAAAGACACGATGGTATGTGAGGATTTATTTATTATGAATAACCACATGAAATATGGAGATTATGTCTATATAGATAATCAGGCTGTTTTTATACTCAGGTTAGATAATGAGAGGTTTGAGGCTATCGACACAGCAATCTCAGACCTTGACTTCTCGCAGGAATGGTTTGATGATATTGACAAGAAGATTGCTGAACTATATGACGATATTAAAGATTTCAACATAACAGCATCTTTATTAGCAGGTGAAACAATCGGATATCTACAAGAACTTAAAGCACTAAAGCTCGCACTTGCACCAGTAAGTACGGATAAACAGACTTAGAGGAGGGAATATGTATTTGAAGAAGTATGATTTAGACAGGGTTAGTGACGAGACAGCAGAGAGATTATTGGAATTATCTACCGATAAGCCTCCAGAAATGGTCGGAATATATAATAGGAGAACGGATGAGGGCATTGATATACTTTCATTAGTACCATCATTCAAGCTTGTTATTGTTAATAGTGGGGATATGTATCTTTCTTATAATGGCAGGTTTGCTGTTGTGCTACACCCACAGAAGGTGCAACACCTTCTACTCGAAACGCAGTGGATAAAGGAAACTGAAAAAGTACCAGAACACGGACAAAAGATTGTCCTCAAGGCTAAAACGTGTGATGATGGCTTTGTAATATATAACTGCGAACTATTTGAAGAGCAGCAGAAAGAAGGAGATAAGGGTTATCCAATGATATATTATATGGCAGAGAATAATTCAGACGGAATAGCTTATGATTTGTTTGACACTGAAATAATCGGTTGGCTACCAGCAGATAACGTGGTTTTATAGGAGGGAATATGTATTTGAAAAAGTATGTTTTGAGTGAGAAAGTAGTTAGCGATGAAATATTACGCAAGATGTTCTATTTGGTTTATGGAGGCATCAAAATTGATAAAATTGATAGATGTGAAAGGTCTATTAGGATATATTCTTCTATTGATAATTCTGACATGACTATATGGGGTTTTGGCAGCATATACATTAGCGATGACTTAAATTGCCACATAATTAATGCCAGTGTTTTTGGTACATTGCTCGGAACACAGTGGATAGACCCGAACGTAAAATTGCCAAAAGACATGTATGAAAAAGTAATAGTCAAATATTTAGATGGCGGGAATATATTTATTATTACTGGCTTTATTTGGAAATCAAACGAAAAATACTTTGGTGTTGGCAATGTAGAAGATGAACTGTTTAATACCGAATATGATAATAAAACCATTCTTGGCTGGCTACCGTCAGACAACGTAGTGATGTAGGAGGTAATATGGCAAACGATAAAGAGTTTAGACCAAGATGTACGCAAGACGAATATGAGAATTTACAGAAATTCAGGGCTATCAAAGACCACTCAAATGAGATGGGATTAGATGATAAGAATGTTGACTCAGGTTGGCTCAAAAGCAAGGAAGTGTCACTACATTTCAAAAATCCAGATTATCAGAAACCAGATTTCAACGTAGATGATATTGATTGGGATAAGATTATTAAGGGTGTGTTTCGGCAAGAACTATACAAACCGAGACAGGATTGTAATACACCATATAAGGGCTTATTCGACAGACTCGTTTACACTGATGTTCATATCGGCATGGATATTCCCGATACAGCACAATATGGTGGTAAGTGGAATTACGACGAGGTAATGGATTGCTTATCTCAGATGATAGGATTTGCTATAAGCAATCAGAAATCTGATATATTGATAGTTGATGATTTAGGCGATTTCATGGATGGTATGGGTGGTAAAACAGTTCGCAAGGCACATGACTTACCGCAGAATATGACAGACCAGCAAGCATTTGACACTGGATTAGAGTTCAAGATTATATTAGCGAAAGAGCTATATACACATTATAAGACAATCCATTTCCACAATATCTGTGAAGATAATCATGCAGGTGCTTTTGGATATATGGTAAATTCAGCATTCAAGAGTGCGGTTAATCCGGTGCTTCTAAACGTGACAGTAGATAATTACCTGAAATTTATCAACCATTATGAGATATTGAACAATACCTTTATCCTGTCACATGGCAAAGACGGTAAGAACCTAAAGTTTGGATTTAAACCACATATAAGCGTGTCTGGTCTTGGTAAAATCAATAACTACATAGATACCGAATATCTGATGAAGAAGGGCGTAAGGATAGAATTTAGCAAAGGTGATAGTCACGTAGAGCTAATGGATAAAGCTACACCAAACAGATTTGAATATTGCAATTATCCAGCGTTCTGTCCAGCGAGTGATTGGGTTCAGACAAATTATGTACCGAACGATTACGGATTTTATTTCTTTAACTATTTTGATACGAATAGGTATACGGTTAATCCGTATTATTTTAACCAATAGGAGGTAGTATGGCAGGTGGCGTAAATTGGATTTTAAGCAGGCATGGAAACTTTTACCCGACAAATTATGTACCGACATCAGAGGTAGAGGCTAAACGAAATATAGCCTATGCACTATGCAGTATGATGATACATTTAATGATAGAGTTGTATGCGGTTAAGGAATAGGAGGCAGTATGGCAAGTTTTTTTGACGATAGTGACCCAGATGTTATTGTTAGGCAAATAAGAAACTTTGTTATCAGGGAGTGTGATGCAAATGACATTCACCTAAAAGATATTGATATATTCCTTTGCCCTAAATGGTGGAATACGGTAGGGGGATATATTACGCCAACTCCGAGCATAACGATAGTTAGGGATAAAGGTGATTTTACCAAGCCGATAGCGTGGAGTGTTGATATAAAACTAAACGAAAATCTAATTGGTGGATTTTATGTAGAAAGGAAAACAAGTGAAGATACGAGCAAGGATTAAGGGCACTGGACAGCTTGTTGAAGGTGCTCTTGTATGTATAAATGGAGAGCCGAAGATTTTTCTTCTTGACAAGTATAATAGACAATATGTATATGGTATCTACATGGAGAGCATTGAGTTTCTCTTAAAGGGAGAATGGAAGAATACGGTAGAAGGGTTGGACATAATCTGTGAATACTTCGGCGAAGGAACAGTTCCGAGCAGACTTTTGGAGTACTATAAAAAAAGAGTACGAGAGCGTAAGGCTCAAAAGATATGAGGAAGAAAAATACTCTAACTACAACAATATAGAGTGGAAGTCTTTACATAACACAATAGCTTACATTTTCATAATGACAGACGATGTTCTGTTTAATAAGATAAATGAATGTGTAAGAAATGGTTACGCCACAAAATCAGAAGTATGTGGGCTATTCAACGTAAAAGAACACGTTATGGGTAGCAGAATTAACATATCACATGACGAGAATTTACGGATATATTACAATCAATTAATAGATAATATGGTGGAAACATACTCACTGGCAAACCCAAGTTCCTTCAACACTACGAAAAAAAACGAGAACGGTGAGATTGTTGAATGTGGGTATGTTCACGCCATTAAGAATTATGCGTCAGTTGGCTCTACAAAGAAAGAAATATGTGAGTATTTGCAAATTAACCCTGCTTCATGGAACGAGTTTCCAGCATTGCTACAGGCATACAATCAGGGTAATATGGAATTTGAGTCCTTTAAATCAGATGGCATAATAGACGGAATATCAATCAGCTTTATCAGGAACAATCATTTTATAGAGGTGGTTATTCCAGCAATCCAGAGAGAGGCATTTGAACATAAGGTTTGGCTGATTGAAGAAGAATATTCCATTAGTGTAGATGAAGACGGTAAGGAAACAAAGAAACTCGTAAGAACAAAGCGTAAGCAAAAGTTAGTTCCCGGCAACAAAGATATGCGTGATATAGATATAAGGTTATCATCAGGTAAATTACTTGAACAGATTGGTTTGAGTAGAGACGATAGCCGTAAGGTTAAATCCATACCGATGTTCGATAATGAGTTAGTTACGGAGCAGGGAACATTTGAAATTCCAGTAAAAGAAGAAGATTATGAGCCAGCCAAAAAGTAATACAGCGGAGAATTTAGGCTTTAATTATCTACCTATGCAATGGGATGAGTTCTCTGAAATGTGGAGATATAAGGCATTTAATCAGGCTTATGGCAAGTATAGAGACAAGGAACTGCCTGACAATGAAAGATATTTAATTAAGCAATCCATATATCAGAACTTAGATGCAACCATAGAGATAATGGAAGAAGCTATAAGAAGCGACCCGTTAAAATATTACGTTCCCACTGGTGATAATGTAAAGATAATAGAGGCAGTAACGAAGTGCCGTAAAACAGGAAATAAGATAGCCACGATAGCCAATTTCGCAGCTAATGGGATAGGAAAAACAGAGGGGAATGTCACTATATGTCTTAATATACTGATACCTCAACACACTTATTACTGGTTTGGTAAATACGATTTCTTTGCAAATCCCGATTTCAAACACCCTAATATATGGTATTGTTCAAGTTCAGAAGCGTTAAAGAAAGGCGAAGCGGTTGACAGTGCGTTACATAAATACTTAGACCCTCTCGGATATGGCGATTTAATAAAGTACAAATCAGGTAGCATACTCGCTTCCTTAAAGCTTCCTACATCTATATATACAATTACATTTAAGACCTATGGTCAGGACAAGATAGCATTTGAGTCAGGTAATGTATCATTTATTATCCATGACGAACCAGCAACCACATCATTATATAACTCATCAAAAGGAAGGGCAAGGGGTGGGCTTATAATGTTAATGAATTTCACTCCACTGGAATGTCCGCAGGAAATGCTTGAAGATGTAGAAAATGGACTGAAAAACCCCAATAAAGTTGTTTATAAATTCTCATCTTCATTATGGGGAACTTCAAAGAGTAAGGGGATTAGGGGATTTTATACTGATGAAGAGATATTGGAGTTAATAGAGTCCTATGCAGCAGAGGAAAGAGACGCAAGGGTAAAGGGCTTACCATTATATTATATAGGAATGGTATATAAAAACTTCACAGATAAAAACATTGTCACCGTAAATGAAGATGATTTTGAGAGCTATAGGGATGGTGAGGATTTATGGTATATGCCACACAAAGACGCTGTATATCTATATTCCGAAGACCCTGCTGATGCAAGACCACAGTTCGGGTTATGGACTGCTGTAAATCCCAATGGTAGAATTATCCACATGGCAGAGTTACCCAAACACGATGGCAGACCATATTGGGATTTAAAGTTTGGTGTATCAATTGAACAGCATTTTACTAATATAATAAGCATAGAAGATAGCCTCAGTGACAAGCTCGGACTCGAAAAGACTATTAAAGTACGTAGGAGAATATTAGATTATCACTTTGGCAGACAGCAACGTGGGAGTCAGGATAATTTAATTAGCAAATACACACAGAAAAGTAAGGAAATGGTATTAAGCGGTAGATGGGTTGACAGTTATAAATCGAGACAGGGTAAGTCAGAGATAAAGTATGGTCATACAGTGGTCAGAAATAATCTTGACGCTTACCTTTCAGACGGACACCCGAAAGAAATATTCTGGTCAAGTGTCAGACATACTATCCAGTCAATGCAGACCTATTCATACAAGGTTAAACTAGGTGACGGTGTAGCATTTGGAGAGAATATAATTGAGAAGGGGAAAGACGGTGCTGATGTTGTAAGATATGTAGATTGTGATAAACTCATAGATTATAAGAAAAAAGACGATGATATAGATTACACGACAGGAACTACTGTCGTAGATTACACAGCACTGGTATAAAAAGTTTAGAGCTATAAGGGTATATGATATATGGATTTAATTATCGCAACAATAAAACTGGTATTTTTTCTCTTGACAAGTATTCTTTACATAATGTCACCTCCTTGTAGGAGTATCTATGATAAGGTATGAACTAAAAGAGAAGCTTAACGAATTAGCTCGACAGGATTTTGATTTAACTGAAATGGTAGAACGGTATGAATATGCCAAGCGTTACCGTCAAAATTCTGGTGCTGAGATAATGATGGATATTGGCACACGCATATTAAAGAATGACCTTAGTAGTGGTGTTTATGGAACTGCAAAGGATAAGCGTAACTTTGATAACATTATTAACAGGAACTTATTTGCCAAGAAATCACGCCTTATCGCCCATGACATTAATGTACGACTCCATAACCCGATAAACACCAATCCAATATCCCAAGATGTATTAGAGGCAGAAGTTAATTACTCCCTTGACCTTCACAGATTAATACGTAGCACTGACGGTTCTATAACAAACAACCAGTATTGGGGAATAGGGTATGTAAAAACGGGTTGGGATAAATATTATTTTGCTCCTGGTTGGGAAACAGGAAAGCCGACTGCAAGGGTATGTGACTCACGCAAGATGTATATATCTCCCCACGTAACGGATGATTACCAAAAGGACAATCACGAATATTGGGAAGTTTTTACTTATGAGAAAAGAATACTTAAAAAGAAATTAAAAGCTGGTGAGTTTGGTGGTAACATAGGTGATATAGACGAATTATTAAAAAAGATAGATAACCACCATGAAATAAATAATCTTATTCATCAGGAATATGGATATGGTGAGTTTATAGATGTGGTTGTATGTCAGTATTACAACCCTTATTCATTTACGATGCGGGCGATAAAGGACTATGTATCAGATGACGAGCCACTTATAGAGGTAATAGAAAGCGAATTACTGGCAGAGATAGGGCAGGATAAAGTAGAGCTATTAGATGATGTAGATGACGATACATTACTTCCGGAGGGTTTAAGGGCTTCTGCTCCGTATGAGAGACGCATTGATTCATGGTTTGAGATGATATTCATACCAAGTCTCAGTGTAGTATTAAAACACCCTGATTGTGTAGGTGATGTTTCGGAATATATTACTTATGCAGGTCGTAACAATCCAGATAGCTCATATCCATTCTCAGACGCATTTGACCAGGCACAGTTACTTGAAATACACAGCATAGCAATGACAATGCGTATTATAGCTTCTATTAAGTTATTTAAGAGCATCCCTTGGTTTGACCCTACTGGAATACAAAACGGTCAGAATTTCATTGATAATTGGGAAAATTGGAATACGCCTTTAGTTATATCAGAGGAATGGTGGGAGAAAAATCCTGATGGCAAATTACCGTTTGGCTGGATAAAACCGCCACAGGGTGGAATTGACCTTGAACGCCTTGAAATGAGTATGGAGTCTCAGATAGATAGCAATACCCAAAATCCAGCAGTTATGCAGGGTCAGTCAACGGGTTCACACGCTTCCGCAAGGCAGACACAGACACTTACGAGTAATGCACTTAATTCGGCAAAGGTTGACTATTATCCCTACGAATTAATGATAACTGAATTTGCTGAAAGATTAAAGAATAAGATAGCAGAGAATAAACTAAGACCACACAGATTTAATTATATGGGTAAGACAATAACTATCAATGATGAGGGTGGTGATATTAATTTAATGGATGCAGCACCTAATTGCATGGCTGTTGTCAGGGAAGCGGATAATGATGAGTCAATAGAGACTAATAAAGAAATGCGTATTGAGAACCTGTTAATGAATGGTCAGCTACCTTATAATTACGCAATCTCTAATATGGGTCTTGACAATCCAGAGCAGATAATCTCACAAATGGAAGAGCAAAATCAGGCAATGGCAATTTTAAAACAGATACAGGAGCTTAATCAGATAAATCCACAGGCAGGACAAATGATTATACAGGAAATTCAGCAAGCGTCTCAAAAGGCTATGGCGGAGGGAGCACAACTTGAAAATGACACAGTACAGCAACCTCCATCACAGCAACAATAAAAGCGTGTCCTCAAAGGTCAAACCGCAAAGTCTTAGACTCACTGCGACAGACAAAGGACAAAGGAGCACAGTATGTTAGAAAGTTACACGAACGAGTTTTTGTCAGCTACCGATGACGGTAGTGTTGACGCTGTTTCAACAGAAGCGTATGACGAGAAAGTTGTCATTGACAACAAGGAAATCGAAGTTCACGTAGAGCCACAAGGCGAGGGTAAGCCACCGCTTGTATATCCGAAAGGTGAATATGAACAGTGGGGCGAACCTGTATTTGTAAAAAAGCTATCAGACCAACTTGTACACAATTCCAAGAAAGCAATGGAAGTATTAAAACACAACAATGAAAACACACAGGCTATGCAAGACCTTCAAGCTAAAAATGATGAACTCGAAAAGCAGAAGTTACGGAATGAGGGTATTATCGAAACCTTGCAGAAGGTTGGCACTCCACCTAAAGTGGATAAAAAGCCAACGTCTGAACCAGAGGTATTTAATGTAGTGAAACGAGCCTATGAGATTGCTGGTGTAAGCGAAGAAGATTGGAATGATTTAACTCCGTCAGAACGCTTTAAGGCACAATCTAAAGCTACTCAGGAACAGACAGAGCATAATCAATTACAGTTTATGAAACAGTTTAATGAGACAAGTGCTAAAACTAATCAGGATTTCATGCAAGAGCAGAAGTTAAGTTCCATGATAGTACAGGCAGGACACGACACTCAGGAAGTAAAGACGTGGATGAAACAGAACGGTGTAACGTACAGTGAACAGGGAGTTAGTCTTTATATTAATTTTATGAAGCCTAACCTAAATCCGAAACCAAAAGACGATGCTATTGACGAGCTAAATAAACGGACAGAGTTACTAAATCGAACCAAAACGCCTCAGATGGCTGGGGCACAGGCAGGATTCCGAATTATGACACCAAAAGATAAAGAGCTAAAAGAGTTCTGTTCTGCCGTAAAAACCTCCGAAGTAGATAAAAACCAGAAGGCTAACGAGATTTTGGGTATACAATCGTCTAACAAACGATAATAAGGAGTCATATAATGGCTACAGGAACATGGTATCAAGGGCCGAGAACGACTGCAACACAGCAAACGGAATTACTAAAACCAGCGTGGGATGAAGTCTTAGACGACAGTTTTTTGGGTCAAACCCCATTAGTATCAATGTTGTCGAAAATGGGAAGTTACAAACCAGTTGACAGAAATGAGTTTAAGTGGGCTTCATATAAAGAAAAAATGGAATATGTTACAGTTACGGTATTTGCTACAGGCGGTGGTTCTACTGCAAGTACTATAACAGTTAGTCCCACAGATGTTGAGAAGATAACAAAGAGCCTTACCCTGCGTAACAGCAGAAATGGTCAGGTATATTATGTAACTACTACCGTACGGAGTGACGCCACTACTGCTGCTAATACATTCACAGCACAGTTAGCAGTTACAGACGCAACCGCAATGACTACAATCTCAGGTACAGATTGTCTCGTAGGTGACACGCTGTATGTTCTGAATAAAGCAGCTTATGAGAAATGGGGTGACATTACCAATTCTAGTGATTATGCAGCATTTAAGACCGAAGATACAGACTATAATTACATCGAAATGATGTTTGATATTCTGGAAATTTCTGACTTAGATGCTAATTCTGGACAGTGGGTATCTGGTTCACAGCGTTCAAGAAACATGGCACGCTCACAGCAGAGATTATGGAAAAACTTTGAAACTAAGTGTTTCACTGGAGTACGTGTAAAGAATACAACCGCATTGGGCAGTGAATATGTAACCCTTATGGGTGGACTTGACCAGTACGGTATCAATACTGAAACCGATACACTGTCAGGCTACACATGGGACGATTTCAAGGACTGGATAAAATCAGAAATGCAGGTATGGAACAGAAAACCAAATCTGTTTGCGTTCTGTAATAACAATATGTTCTATAAGGTATCTGATTGGGTAAAGAATAACACTGACCCGACCTTTAGTGCTACTGGAAGCGATTCTGCGTTTGGTTATCAGGTTAAGACTTTAATCACACCCGGCCCAACTATCCAGTGTGTAAATAACAGAGCATTGTTTGAAGCGTTTGGTGACAGTGCGGTAATGTATATCGTTGATATGAACCTGCTTGAAATCAAGTACTTTGCAGGGCCGGAAGCCAGCTTCGGATTTGACGTTATCACAAATTGCCAGTTGAGGGGTAATAACGACCTTGTTGATAAACTGCAATTCTGGCCTGGCTTGAAAGTTCAGCACCCAGAAAATATGGGTAAACTGCTTCTTACAGCATAAGGAGCTAACAATGAAGAAAATAGTATTAATTGTATTGTTTATGTCGCTTTGCTTTAGTCTTATGGCTTTGACGGCGACACAGGCAACGTGGACTACTTCTGAGGAAACGGTAAACGGGCAGATGTACTTCATTGCTTACACAAGCACTGCTGTAACAACTGCTGCAAAGGTAGTCTATACCGAACCCACCGATTTTAAATTGAACTGGGACGCTCCGATAATCATTATAGTAAATCCTGATGCAGATACCTATGATGGAGATACACTTCCAGTTACGATGTATTGCGGATATTCAGATGATTTTGCAGTAACGGTAGATACGGTCGGAACACCTACAATCGTAGATGGCTGGCTGTACGGTGATATAATTGCAGATGTAAAAGCAACAACTGGACAGTTCAGATTGTTTGGAGTACCTAATACATTGGCAGACGGAACTAATACATTTGCATTTGTAGCACCGTGTCCAGAACTGGCGTTTGAGATAACCGCTGCAACCGAGTTCACTGCATCAACTATCGAAATAATACTCATGCAACCTATGTTCTTAGACATACCAGCCGATTGGCACAATGTATATGGCAATAAGAGGTTCAGCAAATGAAAAAGTTAATCATAACCTTAATCCTCATTTCATTGGTATTATGTATATTTGGTAAAAGCACCAATTTAGCAACCTGGTCAACTTCTACTGAAACTGTCAATGGTCAAAAATATTTTATAGCGTACACCAGTACCGCTGTAGATACTGCTGATTTGGTAGTCTATACAGAGCCGACAGACTTCAAGTTGAACTGGAACGCACCTATAATGATAATCACCAATCCCGATGCAGAGACATACGGAAATACAGCATTACCAGTAACCATGTATTGTGGCTACAGTGATGATTTTAATGTGGTAGTAGATTCCGCTGGAACAACAGTGATAACAGACGGCTGGCTTTACGGCAACATCGAAGCAGATATTTACAATACTACAGGTCAGACAATGCTTTATGGCTTCCCGAATACACTGGCGGATGACGCAGATGACTTCTTTTTTGTAGCACCTTGTCCAGAATTAGCATTTAAGATACAGGATGCAACCGCATTGGAGTCGAGTACCATTGAGATAATCCTCATGCAACCGATGAATATAAACACACCCGCAGATTGGGAAAAGACGTATAAATAACTAACTATAAGGGCGGGGTTTATCCCCGCCCATAGGAGCTATAATGGCTAAGAAAAGCTATATTTTCAAAACAACCAGAAGGGTTGGCAACCAGACATTCGTTGGCAGACCCAAGGGCAAAACGCCAATACGATATAGATTCCCTGAGTCTGGATTGCTTAAAGGCGATGAAGAAACCCTTAAAAACCTACAGAAACACATACAGAGCGGTGCAATTGTGTACTACGAAGGTGCTATCCTTGAGGAATACCTTGATAATGAAGATAAAACACCTGATGATATTCACAAGTTATTGATACTTGACGCACAGAAAGCTAAAATCAAGGTATTTAACAGTAAACCGATTGCCGAATGTACCACAGAAGAGCTTGAAACTGCTCTTAAATCTGTAGAGGTATAATATGTTATATTCTGCTTTAATTACACGCATAGCGAAGGATAGTCACGCTTACCCTGAAGCATCTTATACGACAGATATAAAGCAGAAGTTTTTAGATGCGGTTGTTGAGCTATCTCCGACCGCATCTATTGATAACATTAAGGAGCTTGTGAAGTCAGAGACATTTACGGTAGGTGTTGATAGACTTACATTACCGACTGACTTTGTTAAGACAATATCAGTAAAGTCAAGTTCTAATGCCTATAACTTCAAGCAAATAACAGCAGAAAAGTATGATGAGTTAGGGATAGATACGGAATTAGACCCGAATAAAGGCTACTGTTATTATTTTGTAGATGGCAGGGATATAGTATTTTATGTATCAACAACTGGAAACATTAACGGTAAATCAGTAATAGTTACTTATATATCCTATCCGACCCAATGGGCTACCACACAGGAAATGTACGACATATACAGTTCCCTATTCATAGAAGCGTGTAAGGTAGAAGCTGTAAAGAATATGATTACATTGCAGAGAGGTGAGCAAAATGACGTGGAGTGATATAAAGCTCGAATTAGGCAAG
>Ga0222694_1000298_pt1 | contig 11993 bp, 26 predicted proteins | sample AntAcemetage1333_FD_181145 | JGI IMG/M metagenome (GOLD analysis project Ga0222694, IMG submission 181145) | Saline water microbial communities from Ace Lake, Antarctica - #1333 | ecosystem: Environmental > Aquatic > Non-marine Saline and Alkaline > Saline | place: Antarctica: Ace Lake...
TACTTAATGCTCCCGAAGAAAGTAGTAGATTAGATTTTCTTTTAAAATTAAATAATGGAGAGCTTCTTAGTTTAGGAATGCAAATATTAAGAGCTTCGCCAACCAAACCTACTACGAAACCATGAAAGATTATAGATTAAAATTTAAATCAAGAAATGGAATATCATTTCTGGAAAGAGTAAAAATGAATAAAGAGATGTTAGATTATATGTTAAATAGATAGGGGTTCGCAATCTGATTAAAATGGGAATGACTAAAAAATCACTATTAGAAATGAAAGCTATGATGGAAGAATGGATTGAATATAGAGGTGGAATGGGAAATCGTATAGATGGATTTGCTGTTCTTGATAGAATTAATAATGAACTAAAGGAGTTCGCAAAAGAATGAGGACAGGATTTGATTAAATGGCAAATTTAAGAGATTGTAAATTATGGAAAGAATGTAAAACTAAAGAATGTGTTAAAGAACTAAAAGCATTATATGGCAAAGACTGGAAAAATGGTTCTATAATTTGGAGTAAAGAAGTTTGTTATGCACTTAATGATTTAAAGAAAAAGGGATTAGTTAAGACGCAAAAGAATGAGGACAGGATTTGATTAGTATGGGAACTAAATATAACGGAGGTAAAAATGACAGATAAAGCAGAAACATTTGAAGATTTCATAGAACAGAATCCAAGACTTTGTATACCAAATGACAGAATGGAAAAGTTTCTAGAGTTTGCAAAGAACGAATATAAAGATTACGGAGTTGTAAATTGTTGCCATTGTGAAGATGACTATGATGAATGCATGGAAGAAGTAGAAAGATATGTTCATGATTCAATGGAAGCGATTTTACTATTTGAGAAATACATTAAACAAAATAAATAATTTTAGATTAGTGGGATAATTTCTACCCACAAGCCTTCGGGCAACAAGACGCAAACGAATGAGAGTCGGCAGTTATATAAATAGAAGATAACTACTATTAGAATCTACATATTTCGGTTAAAGAACTGAAGCTTCGGCGTGGGTCAAAAAACAATAGTATGGAAAAGGAGGAAAAGATAAATGGAAAATGATAGAAGAACTATTCCTACAGATATTAATATAGTTTTTGATGGCTATGATAAATATTTAGCTCATCTAAAATCATGTGCAGATGATGATTCTCAAAATGATGAAGAAGGTTCAAACATGCTTTCTATAACTTCTAATGGACATGATGTAACTCCAAGTGAAATATACCTAGAAGATGGAAAATTGCATGTCAGTTGCAACATGGTTTCAAAGAAAGGCACATCATGGGTTTCATTAGATATACCACTAAGTCAAGAAATTTTATTTGATATTCTGGGAGATTCTATAAAGAAATTTAACAAAGTTAAAACAGTCTTTGAAGCTACTAAATGAAAAGTCCATCAAATAATAAAGTAGTCAAAAAGAAAGACTTAGCACCACTTGTTTTATATAAGATGATGTATGACAATTATATGAAAGCAAGAGTTTTTCAAAAGGAACTTGAAGAACACATTGAAAATAATTACAAGTTTAAGAAAAAAACAGATGAAGCAAAATGGGATATAGAAAGCTTTGTTGGAGAGAGTCTATATGGTAGCGAAGATGAAACAGAAACTTTCATAAAAGATTTTAATAAAACCTTTATTAAAAATTAAAATCTAACAAAAAACAATTTATTATTATTTGCCCTCATGTTTGGAGGGCTTCCTAATCACGACGCTTTAGAATGAGCATCAGTATTCCAATAAGTATTTAAAGAACAGATTCTTATGAAATATATAAAAATGGCATTAAAACTAGCATATAAGAATGAAAAAATCATGAACTATCGTCAGAATAATAATGGGATAGTTCTGACAAAAGGGAAAAGAGAATTACATCTGTTATGTAGATCAGTTAATCAGTGTAAAAAGGCAAAAGAAACTATTTCAAAAAACTCCTTTAACAAATTATTTACAAAAGGTAGAAAAGTTAGAGTTCTTGGTTCAAATGTTGCATATATCAAATTTTAACAATAAATCTATTCCAATATTTTTTATAACATGGTGTTAGCTCTCTACTTCTAATAAAACTTACAAACGACGGTTCTGAATGAGCAAACGAAAACCGATACATTTAAATAGTTAATCTCATTAACAATATTAACATGGATAACACAAAAGAAACAACACACATAAGGATAACAAAAGAGTTAAAGAAATTTCTAGAAAGTAATGGATCTTATGGAGAATCTCACGATAATATAATAAGAAGGATGGTAAAATTTAAATGATACCACATGAAGAATTTTTAGAAGAAGTTGCAGAGGTATCTCGTGATCTAACTCTTCCAGAGAAAACTAAAGACGCATTAAATGTCGGAGACGGAAAGAATGGATAAAAAAGAATTTGAAAGTTCAGAAAAACCACTAACATATATATGTAGTGTTAATCCCAAAACAGGAAAGGTATTGCACGATTTCTACGATGGATATAATAATGATTCATGGGTTAAAACTTTCAAGAAAGAGTTTCCTAAAATGATAACATTTAGAAGATTGAACAAATCAGCAGTTAGATTAAGGGCAAAGGAATTATTCAATATGGACTTAAAAGACGACGACAACAATGTCGGAGATGAAAAAGATGAATAAAAAGAGAATCTTAGGAATTTTATTAATGATTTTATTAATTGGAATATTCTGGCAATCTATTGCAGAATGGATTTTAAATTTAGCAATATCTTTAATTGGATTATGGGAATTAGTTAAATTCCTGGAAATGCCACATAAATTCTATGGATTAACAATAATATTATTTATATCTTGGAAAATATTAGAAACAGTAATTAATCTTTGGATTAAAGGAATAGAATACTCTATTAAACTTATTAGGAAAGACGCCTTACATGAAAAAGACGGAGTTAAACATGAGTAGTATAGTTAATAAAATAACAATAGAAGAATACGAAGATAGTTTCGGATGCCCTCAATATGAATTAATGGGCTATCAAGATTTAGAAGGATTATTCAAAGATATAATAAAAACAATGGATATAAAAGACGTAATTCAAAAAAAGTCTGACGTAGTAGAAAAGGAAGGTGTCGCATGAAGTTTATAATACCAAAAATATTATTTAATATTTTCTCACTATATTTTTCAATATGGGTGTTATTTGAAGTGATATTTAAATTTAATAAGATATGGCTAATCTTTCCAACATGGATACTATTTGCATTTTTTATGATTGGCTTGAATGTCTATATTTGGTTCATGTTTAAATACAACGCCTTACAAAAAAAGCTCGTGGTGACTAAATGAATAAAGAAGAAGTTATAAAAATGATTGGAAAAGAAAATGTTAAAGATTTTGGAAAGTTTATGAGAGGTCAAACAGTAGGATTTGATAAAGGTATTATTGATTACTATGAATGTGATGTTCTAAAGTTCCTAAATCAAAAAGATAGCTAGGTGACTAAATGAATAAAGAAGAATGTAGTGATACTTGGGAAATTGAGAATAACGACGCAAATGTAGCCTTAGACACAAAGAGAGGAGTTGAGGAATAATGAAATTATTAAGACAAGATACATTTATACTTGGGCTGTGTTTCGCATTCGCATTTTTGTCTCGGGGTGAACACATCAATATGTTACTAGAACTTTTAATCCTTGCATTATACTTTTTGATGAGGGCGGTTATGGATTACATTGAAGTTATAATATTAGAAAGAATGGAGGTGAACAATGAAATTATTATTAGACAATGAATATAAAGAAGTAGGATTTTGGAGCTTTCTTAAATGTCATATATTAACTCAATTAGGATTATTAGGATTAATTTATGGAGGAATTACAGTATTATCAATGATTATAGGATTCTCTTTAGCATGAAGTGGTTCAAGAAATTACTTGGATTAAAAGAGGAGAAGGTTGAAGAAAAAGAAGTATTAGTTGAAGAAGTATTTGACGAAGACCGACCACAAAGAGTTAAACATGAATGTTTCTTTTGTAAAGACCCGATATTAAATAAAGATAGATGGACTAAGGCACAGGGGAAATGGTATCATAAAAAATGCAAAAAGAGAATGATTAAAGATTTTCTCAAATAAGCAAACTTTAAATAGTAGTAATGTGTTGATTTATCATGAGAAATAAGGGGTCTAAAGCGAAATCGGGTAAATTAACTAAGTGTCCTAAGTGTAGCTATAAATGGAAGACAAAACAGAAGGGATATATTTGTTGTTCTCGTTGTAAAAGATATTTTGGTGGAATAAATGTTAAAAGGAAATAAACTATTAGTGTTCTTATTACTAGGATTATTTATGATTAGTTTTACAAGTGCCTTTGAATTCGATAATGTTAAGAATCAAAAAGATATAACTTTCGATGGAAAAACAATAGTAGGTAATAAATTATTAGAAAAATATAAACCAATTGAAATTAAGAATGCCTTTGGTTGGGGTAGAACTCAATTTGAAGGATATATATCTGAACACGATGATTCTTGTGGACAATTCTGTACATCTACAATGGAAGTTAAGATTGGACAAGATGGTTCTTTAATTGATAATGTTATATTTAAAACTTTACAAGAAGATGGAAGTTGGATTGAACAAAATGTTAGGAATTATGATTTTAGTTATTGGGGAAATGTAAACGAATATGAAAGTATATGTGAAACAATCGGAGAATATAAAAATGGAACTGGCATTCAAGAATGTAATAGTGTAAAAACAGGTTCGCATAATGGCTGGGTTAATTATAACATTGGAGATGAATTAAAAAAAGGAACTTATAAAGTTAAGTTAGATGCAGAGAAGAAACCATCAAGGAGTGTGGATTGGATTATTAAAACCAATGGGGAGTGGTTAGAATCTTGGGCAACTTGGGGAAATATATCAGATGGAGATGACGCAGAAATAATTCTAAATAGTCCTTCTGACAATAACATATCTTTAACAAATCAGGTAACCTTTAACGCAAGTGCAAATGTTACAGGTGGAGCTTATTTAACTAACATGAGTTTATGGACTAATGAAAGTGGAACTTGGGAAATAAAAAATACAACAAATATAGGAGAATATGCTAATGATGAATTTATAAAAGCATACTATAGAATGGAAGAAACAGCTGGAGTTGTTGTAGACGATATGAACATATATAATGGTTCAACTACTTTTACATCAAGAGGAGAAACAGGAATAATAGATAATGGTTTTGATTTTAATGGTGGAAATTCCAGAGTAGAAACAGGAATCCCATATACTCGTGATAATATTGTAACACTTTCTTTTTGGTTTAATGGTTCAACTCAAACAGGAGTTCTAATGGGGAGAAATAAAGATGCAATTGCTCAAAGATTAATTAATATAAATCCATCAGGTAATTCAAATGCAATAAGTTATGCAAGATGGAGTTTAATCAGAGGAACTTCTAATGTTGATGCACAAGTTCCATATGATGATGGAGAGTTTCATCACATAGTAATAATAGAAAATGCAACTACTGGTGCTAAGATTTATTATGATGGGGTGTTAAATGCTTCATCAGCAACATCATTTGACTACGCTGGATTAAGTAGTAGCAGTTTTGATTTTGGAACTGCATGGCAGGTTTCAGATTGGTACGGGAGTGGTTTTGATGGTATAATAGATGAATTAGGTATCTGGAATAGAACACTAAACCAAGCAGAAATAACTGCATTATACAACTCTGGAAATGCAGCAAGACCACCAGTAGCAACTACTTTAACAGAAACTTTCACAAGAACATTAACAGAACCAACTCTATGGAATGTAGAAGCTTGTGATTCTGACGGAGATTGTGGATTCTCAACATCTAATTTTACTGTAAATATTGATACTTCTGCACCAACAATAGAGGTCGAATCCCCAAACGGAACTTATGATTATAATTATGTTGGTGGAAATGTAACCTTAAATATAACAGCCACAGATACTAACTTAGAATCTTGTTGGTATGATTATAATGGTACAAACATAACTATTGACGGGTGTTTAACTGGTGTTAAAAACTCTACAAATTTTATATTAGAAGAAGGTAATTTAAACATGACTATTTATATTAATGATAGTGTTGGTAATATAAATAGCGAGTTTGTAAGTTGGAGTTATAAGGTATCGCAAAATTCATTCATATTTGAAAATGAGACAAGGGCAGGAGATCAGGAAGACTTCAAACTAAATTTAACACTTGGGACCGGCTATGATTTATCTTCTGCTGTATTTCATTATAATGGATATAATGAGACACCTTCCATAATATCAAGTGGACAAAATAGAATATTAGCCTTAACAGATTATACAGTACCCCTTTATGTTGTAACTACAAATGCCACTATATATTTTAGTTTAGTCCTTGATGATGCAACAGAAATAAACACATCGAATCAAACACAGTTAGTTAATGCAATATTTTTAGATAATTGTTCCTCTTATACTAATCAGTTATTTAACATTAGTTTATTTGATGAAGAAGCTAAAACACCGATTAATGGGGATATTGAATTTAATTATAATTTATTGAACAAACCAGCTTATGAGACAATTAATACTTTAAATTTAAATTTTGATAATGTCTCTAATGCACAGATATGTTCAGATATAAATTTGAGTAATCAAAATTATGCACAAACAGTTGAGATAAGATATTCTTCTGATGGTTATGCTAAGGAATTATATAATATTCAAAAGGCAGATATAGGAGCAAACGCAACGCAATTAGAACTTTTTGATTTAAACACTAACGATTCAACAGAATTTTTAATAAAGTATCAAGACGACACATTAACAACCGTTGAGGGAGCTGTTATACAGTTAATGAGGAAATATATTAGTGAGGATGCATACGAGATTGTAGAAGCACCAACAACCTCAAGTATTGGAACAGCGATTGTACACATCGACTTGAATACTAATTTATATAAGGTAATAGTAGTAAAGGACGGAATTGTTTTGGATATATTCACTAGCTTGGTTTTCGATTGTGAAAATGAATTGAGTGGTGTTTGTGAACAGAATCTATTTGGTTCTATTGACCCTCAAAATTCCGTAAGCGTTGAAAACTTAAATGACTTTTCGTTTGCTGTAACTTCTGTAAATAATACTATAACTACAACATTTAGTATTCCAAGTGGGACTCCAGCATCAGTTAATATATTCTTAAAACAAAAAGATATGTTTGGTAACTCTTATTTATGTAATAAAACAATAACATCTAGTGCCGGTTCAATTGATTGTGATTATAATGATACAATCGGTGATAGCATTGTAAGTCTAAGTATAACCAAAGACGGAGAACAGCAAGTATATCGTTCTTACAACATTGCAGAAGCAGGTTCAATTGATTGGTTAGGAAATAACTTCCTTATAGTTTTCATTTTATTGCTAAGCTTAGCTGGTATGGCAATTGCAAGTCCAGAATGGATGATAATCAACTCCGTAGGAACAATGGTTCTATGTGGTGGTATATGGTTATTAAGTGGAGTAGACTTTGTAGCTGGATTTGGAACGTTATTCTGGTTGTTAATATCTGCAGTTATATTAATATTTAAAATTTCTAAACAGGAGGATCGTTAGATATGGCAATTGATAATATAAAAGACTTCTCTGTTCAATGGGTATTGTTCGGTGTCTTATTCCTTTCTCTTTTAGGTTTCGCCACATCTTTTATCTATCAAAATAGTCCCGGTGCATTAGGAGTTGAAGGAGATAAGCTAGGTGTATATCAAACCAATATTACCGGACAATTAGTAGTAGTTGAAAGCGATATGGATGATACATTAGAAATTTTAGCACAAAATGACCCAGAAGTAAGCGACCAAGGTAGTAAAGATTCTGTGGCATCTTCTTTCTCCATAAGAGGAACAGCGAATACGATGATAAGTTCTTTTAAGTTGTTTATGAGTTGGATATTCGCAGGAACAATTGGACAATTATTAGTGTCAGTATTGGTTGGGATGTTCGGATTATTATCAGTATACTTTATATTTAAATACATCAGGAATGGAATTTAATGGCGTGTGCAGGAAGATATTGTACTATGGATGATTTCGGTGGAGTAGGGTTTATGGCATTATTTGAAGCAGTTGTAACTGCAGTGCCACTATTCTTCCCAGTAACTTTATTTGCATTATTCTTGTTTGGTGCAGCTACCTCTTACTTTGTAATCTTGAAAACAACTGCAAAGAAAAGGTTCTGGCAATGTATAACTGGGTCGTCTTTCTTGGTATTCCTACTATCCTTAACAATCGCAGCTATGAATACAGCGACGACAACATACCTAAGCGGATATTGGGTAGGATTCTACATAATGATGGTTGTTGGTTCTTGGTTTATGTTATCTAATTATAAGTAAACCACAATGTAGTTTTTAACCACACATCCTTATATAGTATTAATTATTATATATTTTTATGAAAGATGTGATTTCAGTTATATTTATTGAGAAGGAGGTAAATTTTAAATGGTAGACGCAAGTAAAGCAGTAGGAGAAGGTGCAAACCTAGTTCTAGTTATTGTTGTTTATGCTTTGATTATCGGAACGCTTTTAGCAAGTACAGTATTCTCTAGTTTAACAATTATTAATACTACAACAATCTCTTCTAATTACGGTGCATTCGTAACAGCTATATTAGCATTCTTAACTATCGGTGGTACAATAATCGGTATCATGTGGTTCTTTAAGTATGTTAGACCTCTTTTGTCAAAGAAAGAAGGTATTAGCGGAATGACAGCTTAATTTTAGCTATTGTAACTTCGGAGGACAGTAAACCTCTTTAACTCAAACTGCACGATTCCGGTAGAACATCGGGATGAGGGTGGAAATCCCTCAATTCCCTTTTAGATACATTTAAATAGTATTTATTATTTATTAAATACATGACAAAAGAAGTGTGTGTAAAGAGAGTGAAGTCTTTTTCTTTAAAGATTGACAATGCAGAGAAGATTGAAAAAATTGCTTATGAAGAAAAGAAAAAACAGTCCGAGGTCGTTGATAAGATGGTGGAGGATTTTGAATAATGGGTGTATCTGATTCTGGAATTGGTAATGTATTAGCACCAACAAAAGATATGCTTGGTGGAAGTATTGGAAGTGTTTTGGGTAAATATGGTTGGGTTTTATTTGGTTTTGTTATTCTTGCAATTCTTATCGGTGGAGTTTGGTTATGGAAAACAGTTAGGAAGAAAAGCGACCAATGGACACATACGTTAAAAGTTAGGAGAGTTTTAGATAATGATACTAAAAAACTATCTTCTGAAACCGCAACAATCAAAATGAGAAGGTTCCCATTGATTAAAAATGCAGATGTTTTTGAACTAGAATCACCATTACTTGGTAGTTACTTATGTCCAGAACTAGATAGATATAGCGGTAATAATGAATACTCAATTATAATTGATACGAATAATAGAGTTTATACAGATCTAGGTTCATATTTTAATCCAGATTCTAATTATTCAAAAGTTTCTGCAAGACACTCTGAAATAGATATTCAGTTATCAGATTTAAAGGCAGATTATCAAAATATTAATAAAATGAGTGCAAGAGTGGAGTGGGCAACAATAGCGAAGTATGCTTTCTTAGTAATTGGAGTAGTTGCAATTATGGTAGTATCTATAGTCGGAATCCAGAATTGGGGAGAGGCACAAAAGTTTCAAGCAGAGGCAGATGCATCTATGGCACTAGCTATGCAAAACTTAGGCGAAGCGATGAAGACAGTAGAATCAACAGTTAATACTCAAAAATTAGAAATACTTCCGATGATGAAAAAGATATACGGGACAAATAATATTCAGGGGATAATAAATGAGGATGTCAGCTAATGAAGTTTCCAAACATATTTAAGAAGAAAGAAAAGAAGATTTCACCGCAACATGAGAAACTTCTAAAAGATCATGAGGAAGGTAAGATATTAAAAATTGAGGAATGTAAAAAAAATGAATAAACCAAATGTAGGACGAGCTATTGAGACAATGGTTAAGTATCTTGTATATTTAAACATTTCGTTTATTCTAATATCATTAATAAATCATAATAGTCTAAGTACATTACTTTGTTCATTAAATTTAGCCTTCCTTTTATTGAGACAAGGGATCAAGAGCAAAGCTAAATTAATAGAGCTTACGAGGTTATAATATGGGAGATTTTTTTAAGAAAGCTAAGAAAAAAGCTAAAGCTGGTGCAGAAAAAGTAAATACTTTGGCAGAAGAAAAACTTAATTCTGAAAATTATAGTAACAAGAGATTACGGAAGAACAAAAACATTGTTGGAGATGTAACCGGAGAGGAAGAATTTGAAGGTGCCGGAGAGGACTTTAATGAAGATTACGAAGATACTAATTTTGAAGACGACGATGTTGCAATTCATTCTGCACAAAAACCCGAATCATTTCATCACTTCATCTTAGATAATCAGTATAAGGATCTAGAATTAGACATAAGAGGTTACAAGGAAGTAAAAAACAAAGAAACCCAACAATGGGAAACCAAGAGAAAGAAAAACCATTGTTTCACAGATGAACAAGCAGAGATGATTGTTAGAAAGGTTCAAAGTAACTTATCTCCCGATATAAAACTAAGTAGAATCAGTAAAGACCATTTTGGTGTAATTATGGATTCAGTATTCAAGAACTTATTAAGATTTATCAGAAGAATGATGGAATACCAATTTGGTGCTTATGGTAATTATGACGAACAAGGTCGAATGAAATCCCAAGCAGTAGATATTTTTGAGAATATTTATAGAAGAATTTACGCTAACTATTCTAGAGCTATTGAAGGTTCAGAAAATAAAGCTACTCATCAGAGTGTTCGAGGGCAAGAAAGCTTACAATCTGGAGAAAGAGATTATACCGATAGAGGTACGAGGGGTTACTAATGGCAACTAATGCAGGTGGAGACATAGCTGTCTACAATCCAGATAAACAAATTTCTGAACAGATTACCCTAAAGAATTTAATTATCCATGATAAGGCTATGAGGTTGTCTAGGACAGGTGTTCCAGATGAACCTTCGGAAAAACCTTTATCTGCAAACGATAGAACGGGTTTAAGATTTAAGGGATTAAATGAAACTATATCTGCACAACAATGCCTTATAACAAATGCAAACCCTATTGTAGAACATAATAGTAGAAACGAATGGGGTAAAAGAAATAAACCAGATGAAGAAAAAGAGAATAACCCATTTATTGAAGATGATAATGATTACAATGAGTTATTAGCTATTTTAGATTTTTTAGATGAATGCGAACAAGAAATAATTACAGCAAGGAAAACTAAAAGGTTTGATGATGATTTTGTTTGGGAAAAGGATGGTGAGAATGGAAGTAAGATTTTAGAACTATCTCCAAACTTCTTTAAGATGATGAAGGGTTTAGAAGAATCATATAGAGCTATCTATGGCATTATGTTAAGAAATAAAATCGTTTCTAGTGGAATCAGTGTCGATGAAGACATGGAAGATAAGGAAAAAGAAGAAGAATCTATAAGAAGAATTACGGAATCTTAAAATAGTAATGTTTAAATAGTAGTTATGTGTTGATTTTGTATGAGTAATACAGAAAAATTAAGAGCTGAAATAGCAAGACAAAAGAGAATGATAGCAGAAGACCAAAGGCAGAAGAGTGTAATGCTTCAGACTAAAATGAAAATGAAAAGAAGAATTATGGAGAGACGAGAGCTAGAAAGAGAATTAGACTTATTAAAAAACCCTAAAAAAGCAGAGGCAATTCGTGGGTTAAAAAGACAAGGGCGATTTATAGGTGGACTTTTTAAAAAGGTATTTGATGCTGTTCCAGACCCTCATGCACCTAAACCTAAGAAAAAAGTAGTTAGAAGGGTGGTTAAAAGAAAACCAGTTAGAAGAAAGGCTACTAAAAGAAAACCAACTAAGAGGAAGAAAAGATAAAATCATAACTTCTCATTAAATTCATCTTCTATATCTACATTACTTAAATTAAGATAGATCTCTGTTGTTGAAATTGATTC
>Ga0222694_1000300_pt1 | contig 11978 bp, 12 predicted proteins | sample AntAcemetage1333_FD_181145 | JGI IMG/M metagenome (GOLD analysis project Ga0222694, IMG submission 181145) | Saline water microbial communities from Ace Lake, Antarctica - #1333 | ecosystem: Environmental > Aquatic > Non-marine Saline and Alkaline > Saline | place: Antarctica: Ace Lake...
ACATTAGGGGAACTTATCTTTTATCATAAAATTACATATACTTATATTTGCGGTTGTGAATTTCAGAATGGTTATAATACAAGAGTTAAGGAGTTTGTTTATCACGTATTCAATACCAGAAAACAATTAAAAAATGAAAGAAATAAATTAGAAGTAGTTTATAAACTTTTACTTAATAGCTTATACGGAAAGAATGGATTAAAACCAACTTTAAATAAGACTAAATATTTTAACGATAAAGATAAGTTCGATGATTATGTTGAGAGAAACTTTAATATGATTAAGCATTGGGAGGTTAATACCCACACTTATTTCGATTTTAATAACCAAAGCATAACATATGAAACGTATTCTTGTGATATAATGGTAAATGAATTTAAACACGAGAACAGAGCACATATCAGTTCTTTAATTCTTGCCCAATCTAAAATTCTTATGGGTTCAGTTATTAATTTAGCTATTGATTTAGGGTTAAAGGTTTATTATCAGGATACAGATTCACTTCATATTACACATACAGACTTAACTATTTTATGTGAGAAGTATCAGGAAATCTATCAAAAGAATTTAGTTGGAAAAGAACTTGGAGAATTCCATTGTGATTTTTCACGTAAGGACGGAAGTGAAGCGGTTAGTTGCGCTTTTATTACTATTGGTAAGAAGATGTATTCAGATCAATTAATTAAATTGAAAATCGATGCATTGAAACCTAAGGACGAATTTGGGAATCCCAATTATGTATTTAATAAAGAATTAGAAGCATATGAAATTGAAGATGGAAATATTGAATATCACACAAGAGCAAAAGGTATTACATTATCCAGCTTACAATATGTTGCCGACAATCAAAAGAAATCAACATTTGAATTATATGAAGGATTACATACCGATTTAAATTCTAAACTCGAAGTTGATTTATTATGTGAAGGAAACGCGGTTAAGATGGCTTTTAATCACAAAGCCCATAACGTTCAAAGTGTAGATAAGTTTATTAGAACTATTAGATGTATGTATAATTATGAACCGGACGTAAATTGAAATCGAGACGAAATCGAGATGAAAAAAAAATAATTTTTTAGTGTGTTTGTAAGCGACCGAAGGAAGTCTCAAACACAATCCATTTCGAGATTAAAGGGGGCATCTAAAAGTTTTTTTTCAAATCCGGTAGTTGCATTAATAGCGCCGGAACTATCAACCGTGGTTAAGGTATTATTTAAAGAAGTTATAAGTTTAAAATTAACGGGACCATTACGTAATTCGAATTTTAACCTATCCGTTTTATTATCGAGTTTAATTTTTGTATATACTTGGTGGGAATTATCAATAATAATATTATCTTTAAATGGAACAAAAGCAACAAAAATATTATTGATATAAAACGAACCACTACTATTATATCTATCGAAATAAAAACCATCAAATGACGTATCCAATGTAGTATTGGTGGAGGTAGAGATTGGAACATTAATTAAAGCACCTTCAAAATTAATAATTCCTATATTTCTAATATATGGTAAATTAAATAAAGAAGCAATTAAGATATTAGTAAAATAAACTTCGAATTTATAAGTTGGGGAAGAATTTGTAAGGGTTAAGGTTGTATTATTATTTGTTATACTTGACGACAAAGAGGTAATAGAATGGACATTTATTGCGCTATTTATTTCAGCAATTAATCCCGCTTTCGTTAGTATTTTATCGGTATTGGTTAAATTCAGTCGTATTGGTTCCCTTGCAACCGCTTTATTTGTTGTATTATTAATTTTTCTTATAGAAATTTCGGTTCCTTCGAGTGATTCATAACTAAATATTGAATTATCAAATGATAAATAATTTACAGAAATTTCACTTATTTGTTTTGTGAGTTTTACAACTTGACCGGTGGACATTCCATTGAAATAAAGCCGTGACATAAAGTTGATACTTCGCTTACAACTTTCATTTAAAAAAAGTATTTTTCATTCGACTGGATTAATCCCCAATAGGAGCAAGTTCACGGAAGTTTAAAGTTATAATGGGTTCGTTATGGATATCTATTAAGTTGGTGTTTTCATCTTCTATTCTAAGTTTTCCCAAAGTATGTAATTGATAACCCGCTAATGTAAACGTAAATCGTGATTGATGATTAATTATAGATCGAGATTGGTAAGGGTTTGATACAATGGCTAGGATTCTACGACCATCCACATTATTTTCTTCACCGCGACTAATTATAAAATAGTATTGTTTTACTTTTATTAAATCATATGGATTTGTTAATAAATGGGTTGTTTCTTTCCTTAAAACCGTTAATACACTACAACCAAAGGCGCGTCGGATATCTTCGCTTTCAACAATCATTTCATAATTATCCGAGGTATCGTTATTTATTATTTGGATTTTAGAATGGTTTTGGATATTTCGTAAAAACTGAATTTTATAACTTCCGAATTCATCGAAGTTGGCAATGTTTATAACTGACATTAATTCACCGATACTTTGAACAAATACATCACCGGAAAAAGTAATTGTTGTAGTTGCCAAAGTTGTAAGATTTACATATTTAAAACTATCACCCGCGGTAATTTGTGGGGTATCTGTATAAAATTGAATTTCTGCACCAACTTGATAAAACTTTCTACTATCAATATTTGGAACCGGAGATAAAATATAGTTGTTATTCAAATCCGAAGCATTAGCTTTACCAACTGAGGCATACATAGGAAATTGAGAGGCACTGACGCTTACTTACAATTTCACGAAAAAAAAGTATTTTTCATTTCACTAATTCGTTCAAATCATAATTAGCCATAATATGGGGTTTATCGTCACAGCCGTTCATCATAAAACATATATGGGAATATTTAGGACCATCTACAACATGCTTTTTAATTAATGAATTAAATAATTTTTCATTATCGCCTACGGCTTCATGGCAAACCTCGTTATAGATATCTTTTAATGTTTCTTTTCGAATACCTTGAAAAACTACGATATCGGAAGTTTGCGCCCTTACCTTTGGAATAAGCTGTTTGAAGTATTGAACTGCTAAGAAAATGGAAGTATGATAATGTCGTCGTGTCATAATAAATTTAGTTAATTCACTACCATCTTTTAAAACTTCTTGTCCTGCACAATCATCAAATACTAAACAAAAACTTTTACATTTATCCCGCATTTCTAAAATAGTTGGGTCATCGTAATCTAAATACTTTTTATTTTTCGTATAAAATATTCTAAATTCTTCGGCCATTGGGGATAACTGTATGGTTCTATCTTTCTTTTTTAATTTAATCATTTTATAATCATTTTCATTTAAAACATCGTAAAAATTACATAATGTTTTAAAATGGTTTTTAACGGTTTTTTCTTGTTTTTTATAAGTCATAATAGATTTAAGTATTGAATTAGTTTCTTCAATTGGTTTTACGTCTTCATCATTCATTAATTCATCTAAATCGACGGTTGGGCTAATAAATACAACTTTCGTATTTTCAACAATGGGTTCTACAACTTCATTAATTATTTTCTTTACCCATGCAGATTTACCGGAACCCGTTTTACCACATAGAATAGTTAAACAACGATTACTAATTGGATATTCCGGATATATTGATGTAAGTTGTCCTTTGGTCTTTTGAAAGTTCTTAGAGAATTTCATCGCGAAATTGAGATGTTCATAAAGGCTTTAAAAAAAGTAATTTTGAAAACGATATATTTATTTTCTGTAAGTGAGCAGCGCGAATCTCAGAAAAAGTCCTTAAACTTTTTAACGGGGGTATTTTTTACATGTTCTTTATTATATGTTTTTTCATCATATGTAAGTCCTCTAAAATCACATGCACTTTTGGGGTCAATATCAATAAGTGCAAGTCCCAATGAATTATGACTAAAATTAAGTATCTTTTGCATTTCATCATGGTCTCCACTTTCAAGACGTTTTTGTAATTCCTCGTATGGGTCGTATTCTTTCTTTATAATTTTAGTTCTTATCTTATAACGGTTTTTAGCCCAGTATAATGTATTTTCTTTTGGTAATTCAATAAGTGCCATAATTTCCTTTCTCTTTGTTTTATCAGTTAATATATCTTCACCGATATCTTTTAAGATTCTTACAGTATCTGATTCCATTGAAATTGAGATTCAATAACTCTTACTTACAATTTCACAAAAAAATAAGTATTTTTCAGTTTGAAATTTAACACGATTATGAAAAGTTTTCTATAATTGAAAACGTAAGCGAAGTCTCGTTTTCAGAACAGGTTTTTAAGATAATTATTATATACATTTGAACCAGCCTTTTGAACGGTTTGGCCAGATGGTAAAGCCTTATATACTTCCTTTACAGCCTTCATAGCGTTCTCCTTTGATACTCCATCAACTGCACTTATAGATTGGGCAAGTTCCCCAGTAATATTCTTAGCGCTTCTACCATCAAGTATTCCTTCTATTGCATTTCCTCCGGCGGTTGCTATTTGTGCAGCCCCATATGCAGGTGCTCCAACAGTTGGGATTCCATTAATTTCAGATAGCGGATGGCCAGTGGCGCGGGCAATGTCATCAACCGCGAGTAATTGCGAGGCGCCACCACCCACAACAGCCCCAGCAACTCCGCCAGCGGTTCCACCACGTGTTTTTCCGAATTTATAACCTTTTTTATATCTATCAGATTGGTGATTTATTAGTCCTTCAAGAGCGTCCATTTGATTTTTCGTGAACTCAAAATCAGTTTTGGTTGTTCATAAAGTCTTTAAAATCTTTAATGTTGGGAACGAGACTAACCAAAAAAAAATAATTTAAATTGAAAAGTGGGGTTATAAGTGAGCAACGCGAATCTTAACCCCATATCCCCTTAATGGTATTTAAACCACCACCAACTAATGATTCTCCAGCTTTCGCGAATTTCTCTTTTACAGGTTTCCCAAAAGTATTTCCAATAAATTCTTTATTATTTGTATATAAACTATTAATCACTTTTGTCGGATTTTCTCTATCAATCATTATTTGTTCTAAACCTTCACCACCAATATTTAAAGTATCAATTACTTTTAAACCGCGTTCTTTTGCTTTATATTTAGAAGGGACGTAATCTAAAATACCCGATACGGCACCCGTTTCTTTTTCCAATCTATGTAATCCGGTTAATGTATCAACACCTAAACCAATACCAACACCGGCAATTGCACCTTCAACTTTACCATGTAAGGCCCCAATATTTCCACCCAATCTTCCACCAATTAATGTTCCAACTTTCCGGTCTTCGTTTTCACCTAAATTAGAATATAACCTAATTGATTTACGATATTTTCTAAAATTATCATCTTCATTTCCAGTTAAAGTGTTTTCAATTCCTTTTCCAATAACAGTAGCTCCAAGCGCTGCACCATATACAGGTTTTCCAACAACTGGTATTTTTTTAAGCTGTTTTAATGGTATTCCGGTTGCATCCGATACGTCTTTATATGTTTGTAATTGTGAAGAAAGATAACCTAATCCCAATCCTGCACCCCCACCCAATGCCGTTATATCCGGATTATCATTACTTATATCACTACCAATTTTAGTTCCTATGTCGTATCCTTTTTTATATCTTCCAAAATGTGAATCAATTAGTCCTCCAAGCGCGTCCATTGAAATTGAGATGCGCTAACGCTTTCATTATAGTTTTAAAAAAGTTATTTTTCGTTCGGTCGAATTAAAATTTGTTTAATTCGATTTGAAAAGGCGGAAATTAGATATTTTAATTATCTTATTGAACAACGAAAAACTTATGAGCACACTTCAAGAACCCGAAATTCCTGCTTCTGCAATGCCAAAAGATATAGATTTTAATTATTTTAAAAACCATAAAACTTCAAAAATTCATGTAATGCCCGAAGGTTCCCAAGCTCCTTATGTTGTAGGCAACACCGCCCAAATTATTTTTAATCTTCCAAATACTAAGCGTAATGCAGTAATTAATTGGGATAAATCATATGTATATATGGAAACCACCCACGATATGACACTCGGAACCGGAGCCGACGGTATTACCTCCGGTTATCCTATTTATGAAAATTCTGCAGATGTGTTTTCACGTGTACATGTGAAGGATAATTCTAAAACTCTTTATTCTGATGATAATTTACGCCTTACCTCGAAGGTGCATGAACTTCACGGAACAACCGACCATGTTGATTCTTCTTCTTACCGTATGACTAATGATAATATTAAAAATGATAATGTTGGATGTTTCTATAACGCTACAACCGCTGCAGGAATTGATTGGAATTCCCCTAATGTAAATCTTAATAAGAATTCCCCCACACTCTCGGTAATTTCAACTAATAAATTTATTGGACGTAAGCATCAAATCCCCGTTTCCATATTCTGTCCCATTCTTAGCGGTAAGAATTGCTTTATTAATTCTGTTGTAAATAATGCCCTTCAAATCCGTATTACTACTAATAAGGAATACATTTCGGGTGCAAAAGCTATTGTTAAAGGTGGATCTACACCACTGGTTTCGGTTGTAAAGACTGCATGTATGGCTTCTAAAATCACTATTACTAATATGTATATTAATCTCGAGATGGTGGAAGTTGATGCAAATGATGTTTATTGGCAACACCTTAATGCTTATCTTTTACAACCTAAGCCTGAATGGGCATCGATGGGGCCTTCTTACGGATTACCAATTAAATTTACTAATACTATTCACGATAACTTCACGCTTAGTGCCACGGAAGCACGACAAACCTTTGCACTTGCTAATGGAAATATGAGCCATAAGAGAACTTACATATTCTTTAAGAATTCTGCAGATGTAGACACTTCACCTGTTGGCGCAGTGGAGAATCTTAAAGCGTATCACTTTTCGGAACGTTATGAGCGTGCCCCTATTATTGATTACAACATTACAATCAATTCAAAGAAACTATTTGAGAATAATGTTCTTGGATATGAAAATCAATACGAACAATTTAAGCGTTGTATTGAACTTATCCCATACGAAACCGGACTTCATTCTTCTGCACGTTTCCCTGATTATATTTACACGGCTGCAAACTTGGCCCTTACAAATGTTTATAATTCGAGCTATTGTATTGGTATTGACTTTACAAAGAGTGGTGCACCTAATATGCTTGCTGGTATTGATACACGTAATGAGAAATCTAAGACTTTTAATATTCAAATCAATCGTAGAACTGCCGCTTCTGGTGCCGGCGCTGGTGAGCTTGTGCATAATGTAGGTTTCGAGATGTATGCAGTGCATGTGATTGATTCGATTGCCTATGTTGATGGTGAATCTATTAAGGACGTAATCAATGGGTGAAGGTGAGACTGAAGGTGAGACTTCGCTTACACCTTCAAATTCAAAACTAAAAACTAAAAACCAAAAACTAAAATTTTGAAATATTTTAAACACTTTTTAATTACTTAAAAAATAAAGGGTGAAGGCGAGACTGAAGGTGAGACTTCGCTTACACCTTCAAATTCAAAACTAAAAACTCAAAACCAAAAACCAAAATTTTGAAATATTTTAAACACTTTTTAATTACTTAAAAAATAAAGGGTGAAGGCGAGACTTCGCTTACACCTTCAAAACCAAAAGTGAAGGTGTAAGCGAAGTCTCACCTTCAAAAATAAAGGGTTTGGGGATTAATCCTCAAGTTCCAAAATTACTTTTTTTAATCACTCTTTGAAAACCTGAAATTGTAAGTAATCGTTAGCACATCTCAATTTCAATGGACATATTACATTATAGCACTTATGGGATGGATAGATTAAATTATGGTTCTTACCAAGCGGTAGATCGTAATATTGAAAAATATAAATCTTTTCAAGTTGAAAATATAAGTATGGCTGACCCAAATGATATGCGTTATGGTTTATTTACCGTTATATTGAATGATATTGCAACCGGCGCCTATATAACTAAAATTGAAATGAATATTCCAAATGATAGGGGATATAAAAGTATTCTATCTTATTTAAATGAAAATATTATAACACTTATGAACGGTAATGATTCTTTCAAACCTGCAACCACAATCCTGTATACTATCGTTTTTGGTACCAATGGTGATGGTAGATATACTGTTCAAATAACCGCTACAACTGAAACGGTTCATAAAATAACTTTCTTATTCAATGGAATTTATGATTCATCTTTTGGGTATAATGGTGAAGTAAATTTATTGGCTGTTCCTTTACCTTCTTTGGGTGTTGGTGCTTCTTTGGCTAAAATAACTTTTAAATATAAATCATTACATGAACTAAATTTAGATATCGCTTTAAAATGTAATTTAGTTGATGAAAATATTACACATAATTATGTTAGCCCCAATTTCCCACTTTACAATACCCAAGATAATATATTGGCCGTTCTTTATAGTGATTCCGATTATGTTTATAAGGGATATAATCGAATCTTTTATCCAAACACCCTTCAAAATAAAATTAAATTCTATTTCGATTCTGATGACTATAAGATACCAAATATCAACGTAATCCTCTGCGCTAAGTTGTAAACGAGACATTTCCAATGAAAAATAATAAGTTTTGAGTGAAACGGAAAACTTGTTTGAAAAATAAGTATTTTTTTTAACTTAATGAACAAACCCCGAAATTGAGTGAAACGAAATTTCACGATGTCCGCTTCCTATTCTAAAAAGTTTGAAAAGAAATTCGCTAAGGCTGATATTGAAAATGCCATTGCCCCAACAAATATTTACAATGAACGTATGAATGAACTTAATGGTCGTTATGGTGCTGATAGTATTAAAACTTTCCAAATTCCCGATTGGTATAGGGATATGGTAGATTCCACAAATGTCGTTTATAAGGGAAATAAAAAGGTCATTGATGAGAATATCAATAGGGAAACCAATACTGTTATAAAGATGATTGTATCAATGCTTATAGCCAATCCGAATGATTTAAATATCACCAATAAATATACTGAAATGTTGGCCCAATTTATGATGCTCACTAATACTTATAAGGAAAAAAAGAATATTAATTTTCTATTTAAAATCTTTCGTAAAATTGATAAACATTTTAATCGCTAAATCAACTTTTATATTTGGTTCTATTATTTTTGTTATTGCCATTATGCTTTACATTGTAAGATATTTGAATGAAATAACGCGATTTTTAAAAAGCACACAAAACTAAAAAATATTTTTTTTTAAAATCATATTGAACTTAAATCATAATTTCAAATTGAACTTGTGCAATAATTTCTAATGTTGAATGATTATAAAATCCCTCAAGTTTATATTGTGAACCTTTTGATAAAGTAACCGTAGTTCCAAGTTCTGCATATCCAGCTCCCACATTGGGCATAGTTGATATCTTAGGAAAAGTGGCTATAACAGTTCCTGCATAATTTTTTATTCTCATTGTTGCATCTAACGTGTCACTATTATCATTATCTCGATGAACTATAATCGAATGAATCCTACAATCAAAGGGAACTACTGAAAAATCAAAAATATTACCTATATTATCTGATAAAACCCGCATCCAATTCCAAGCATTATATGGAACATCAATCGCCATCCAGGATATGCCTGAAAATATGGACATTGGACCTCTACTACCTCTTAAATATCCTCCTGTTAAATTTATATTACCTCCTGATTGTAAAGTTAAAGCGCTCGAAGTATAAACCATTGGGGTTGTTATGTAATTGGAAGCAATTATTAAGGGTGATGCTACTAAATTAGTGCACGTTATTCCTGTCGTTATTATCTGTCCTGATCCCAAAGTTCCGGTATCTATATGATTACATGTTATATTATGCACTTCCGTCATATCGTTTAAATTCATATCTAATGTTCCATTCATTTCAATTTTCGTAGAATCGATTATTAAAGTTGCTTTGGCTCCTGTCCAAAATTCAATTTTTGTGGCTGAATCAAAAACTAACCGATTAGTTGCATCTGTATAATAAAATATATTTGTCCCGCCATTATTCTTAAAGGTTCCGTCTGTCGATAATTTAAATTGTGAAGCTTGCATAACTGTCGCTGTTGAAGTCCCAAATGATGAATTAGAACCTGAAACAGTCCCTCCCATAACCGAACCTGCAGAAGTAGTTGTAATCATTTTTGTCGTTCCTATCATGCTGTAAGTTTCTGTTGCATCTGTTAAATGATTACTCTCACCTTGAAGCTCTAAAATATCCGCGGTATTTGTTGAAATCAATCCTTCTAAGTCGATATCTGCCGTTTGTAAAGCTGAAATAGCGAATGTATTTGATCCAACTCCTGAGGTGTTTGTATTAATTAAAGTAGTATTCGCGTTTATCGCGTTTTCTGCCAATGTAATATTTCCGGCATTAGTCGCGATTAAAGCGTCCAAATTGGTTATATTTGTGGTGTTAATTCCAATAGCAGTTGTGTTATTTCCAATATTTGTTATGTTAGTCGCTATGTTAGTTGTATTAACTGTTATGTTATCGCTGATGAATTCTCCATTCCAAGTTAATATACCGTCAAATGAATAAGTAAGTGTATATAACCCCCACGAAATCGATGTTCCGTTCATTTCCAAATTTTTATAATTATTATTCACCAAATCGCCAAAACTGAACGAATTAACGTCATTTACGTTAATTAATAATGGTGATACTGAAACATATAATCCATCATTTTTAAAATTATAATTATTTGAATCTGTTTTTATTTGTAAATAATTTGCTACTGGTAATATCTCCGTTCCGTTATCGAATAGTATTCTGTCTAAATCCGTAATATCACCGGAAACTTTAATATATCTCATTTTTACACTTTCCGCGTCAACCAATATTTCTCCGGCTGTTGTATTTGGATATAAAGTAGATTTTACCAATAATTTATCTTGGTCTGCTTCTAAATAAATAATTCCATTATCGATTTTTGCAATATGTGGTTCTAATATTGATACTTCGTTGGGCATCGAAATTTCACGTTGCTCAATTTCATTATAGTTTTAAAAAAGTAATTTTGAACTTGTGGAATTTTATTTCCAAAAAAATATTTTCTTTCTTTTCACTCCATAAGGAAATCACTAATCTCATTTTTGTTTAACTTCATCATAACTCCGTTAAATTGATACTTGTTCCAACTGTGCGCGTTAGAAAATTGATAGCCTGAAATGTAATATGTTTTGTTGTCAATCTCGAAACTCCGAATAATTTGCCCAACCTTGTCGTTCATTAAGCTACCGTCCTTCATTGTGTATAAACTCTTAATTACTTCCTCATCATCCACGTCTTCACGTTTCATAATAGGATTGAATTTAATATCCGTAAAATCAATATTATACTTCTCACACACCTCCACAAAATCGTTCTTAGATTTAAGATAATTATAACTCATCTTTTCTGTTGTTCAATCTTATAAAAAATATCTATTTTCCGCCTTTTGAAAAAGGCGCCAAAACTCCAACTTTATTTTTCGAAATTGAACGAATCTCATTTTCAGGTCATCTTTCCTGATTTCACAAAATAGAAAAACTTATACACGTCTTGAATTGAAAATATAATTGGGGAACCTTTTAAACGTTCAATTTCTGCCAATATGTTTTCGTTAGGCATATTCTTAAAGTTTTCATAAATCGTATTATTAACCTTCTCTATTGGATCGCTCTTAACTGTTGCATGGTTATACTCACATTCTGAATCTGTTTCAATTTCATCAAATTTAATCTTATTATCTTTATTAAATCTATAATAATTATTCTTCTCAAAATCCTCATTACAATTTATCAACTCTTTAAGGGTAAAATATTTGCGTCTTTTATCTTGTGTAGGTCTTACTAATAATACCATTCTAAACTTTCAATTATATATTAAATATATATTTTTCAACCCGCCTTTTAAACCGCCTTTTGTAAAACCGCCTTTTGTAAAAGGCGACAAAACATGGAAATCGTTTTTTAGTAATTTCCGCCTTTTGTAAAACCGCCTTTTGTAAAAGGCGACAAAACGTGGAAATCGTTTTTTAGTAATTTCCGCCTTTTGTAAAAGA